>Ga0181537_10000049_pt1 | contig 108829 bp, 100 predicted proteins | sample PEATcosm2014_Bin_39_FD_119765 | JGI IMG/M metagenome (GOLD analysis project Ga0181537, IMG submission 119765) | Peatland microbial communities from MTU Mesocosm Facility, Houghton, MI, USA - PEATcosm2014_Bin23_10_metaG | ecosystem: Environmental > Terrestrial > Soil > Wetlands > Peat | place... | reverse complement strand
TGAAACGCTCCCGCGCCCTCCTGATCGGAATAGCCGAACGCGCCCATCCAATCGAACTCGACTTCGCGCACGAAGTCGCACAATTCTTCAAATTCTTTTTCCGTCTCGCCCGGAAAGCCGACGATGAATGAGGTGCGCAGCGTCAAATCTGGAATCGTCCGCCGCATTTTCTCAATCGACTTCAGAAAAATCTCCGCTCCGCCGCCGCGTTTCATTCGCTTTAATACGGTCGCCGAGGCATGTTGCAGCGGAACGTCCATGTAGGAGCAAATCTTGTCGTGCGCAGCAATCGTGTCCAGCAACTTGCCGGTGATCTTGTTCGGATAAGCATAGAGAAACCTTATCCAACGCACGTCTTCAATGGCCGCCAGCTTTTCCAGCAGCAACGCCAGGCCATCTTTGAGTCCGAAATCTTCTCCGTAGCAGGTCGTATCCTGGCCAATAAGCGTGATTTCGCGTACGCTGGCCATTGCCAATTTTTCAGCTTCCGCGATGACCGATTCGAATCTTCGGGAACGAAACTTACCGCGCAACTGAGGAATGATGCAAAAGCTGCAAGGGTGATCACAACCTTCAGCGATCTTGATGTAGGCAGTGTGCTTCGCCGTGGCTAAAATTCGCGGCGTCGCTTCGTCATAAAGATAATTCGGCAGATCGGCAATCGCACCGTCCCAACTATCGCGCGAAAAGCGGCCTTGTGCGGCGCGTGCATCGCCCTCAGCTCGCGAAGTCAAAATATTGAACGGCGAATTCCCCGGCCCCGGCGCAGACACTCCAGCCGCACTAAGAATTTTCTCCAACTCGCCCGTCCCGACTACCGCATCGACTTCCGGAATATTCTTCTGAATTTCTTCTCGAAAGCGCTCGACCAAGCACCCAGCCACGACCAGTTTCCTGGCCTTGCCATCCGTTTTGTGGCGGGCCATTTCAAGGATCGTATTTACCGATTCCTGCTGCGCACTGGCAATAAAAGAGCAGGTATTGACCACGATCACATCGGCGTCTTCCGCCCGCTGCGTCAATTCAGCGCCGGAATGTGCCAGCATCCCCATCATCACCTCGCTATCGACGAGGTTCTTGGGGCAGCCCAGGCTGACGAAGCCCACTTTGGTGGACTTTTCGTCCTTAGCCGCGGCATCTTTTTGTTCAGGAAAAATCGGCGATTGAGGCATGAAATCTATTTAATTCTAACATTTTGCCGTCGCAAGCTCAGATTTCAGTCGTTGCATCGCACCAACGCCTCAAGCGTCTAAAATAGAGCTATCCCCGATGGATCTAGCCGCCAAAATCCGCAGCCTGCCCACGTCTGCTGGCGTGTATCTCTACAAGAACGCCGAGGGCGACATCATCTATGTCGGTAAGGCCAAGAACCTGCGCAACCGCGTCAGTTCGTACTTTCACGAGGCGCGCATCGCCGATGCCAAGACCGACACCCTCGTGCGCGAAGCCGTCGATGTCGACTACGTTGTCGTTGACAACGAAAAAGAGGCGCTCGCCCTCGAAAACAATCTCATCAAGCAAAAGAAGCCGCGCTTCAACATTCTGCTCCGCGACGACAAGACTTACCCCTACGTCAAACTCACTTTGGGTGAGCGATTTCCCCGCGTTTATGTAACCCGACGGCTCAAGAAAGATGGCAGCGAGTATTATGGGCCATTTTTTCCCGGCAATCTCGCGTACCGCATTGTCGATCTAATTCACCGCACATTTCTCGTTCCCTCCTGCAACGTGGATCTCACCCGCTTCCATCCGCGCCCCTGTTTGCAGTTTTACATCAAGCGCTGCCTCGGGCCCTGCGTGGAAGGTTTAACAACTTCCGATATCTACCAGGAAGCAGTCGCCGACGTGAAATTGTTTCTCGATGGCCGGGGCGCGGATCTGGCGAAATCCCTTCGCTCGCGTATGCAGCAGGCCGCAGAGTCACAAGAATTTGAGCGCGCCGCCCGTTACCGCGACATGATTTCCACCGTCGAGCAGCTGCAAGAGAAACAGCGCATCGCCGCTGCCGAAGGCGACGACGCCGACGTCTTCGGCTACCACTTCGAAAACAACATGCTGGCCGTAAACCTCTTCCACGTTCGCGGCGGGAAAGTTCTGGATCGCCGTGAATTTTTCTGGGAGGATTTGCCCGACTTTGCGGCTGATCTAAACCTCGCCGGAGAATTCAATCCTTCTGAGTTCTTTTCGACGTTTCTCCAGCAACTCTATCTCGGCCAACCCTACGTCCCGCGAAATCTCTACGTACCCGTGGATTTTGACGATCGGGAGATATTGGAGGAACTCCTCAGCGACCAGCTTGCGGCCAAAGACCCTCGAGCGCCGCATGTTCACATCTCGACTCCGCAGCGTGGAGAAAAGCGTTCTCTCATTGACCTTGCAGGCGCAAACGCCAAGCAGTCGTATGACCAGCGCTTCCGCGTGATGAAGCCGAACGCTAAAGCTATGCAAGAGGCGCTGAGGGACGCGCTCGCTCTTCCTGAACTACCCACCCGCATCGAGTGCTTCGACATCTCGCACATACAAGGCGCGGAAACCGTCGCTTCAATGGTCGTGTGGGAAGACGGCAAGATGAAGAAATCCGACTACCGCAAATTCATCATCAAGACGGTCGAAGGCGTGGACGATTTCGCCTCCATGCGCGAAGTTGTCGGACGGCGTTATGCCCGCTTACAGCAAGAAAAGAAAAAAATGCCGAGCCTAGTTTTGATTGACGGTGGTCTCGGTCAGCTTCATGCCGCCGCGAAGGCGCTCGAATCGTGTGAAGTCATTAATCAGCCGCTGGCCTCGATAGCCAAGCGCGAAGAGATTATTTACGTCTATGGTCAGGAATCCGAACCGGTCGTACTCGACCACCATTCGCCTGTATTGCATCTTGTGCAATTGGTTCGTGATGAAGCCCATCGCTTCGCCGTGACCTTCCACCGCAAACGCCGCCAGATGCGTGACCGCTCAACGGAATTATTAGAAATTCCCGGCGTAGGCGAGAGCACGACTCGGAGACTGCTTCAACACTTCGGGAGCCTGCAAGCCGTCAAGCAAGCTGACGCAGCAGCGTTGTCGTCCGTCGTTACACGATCTCAGGCGGAAGCCATCGAGCGGCATTTTCGAAGCTAGAGCCTTACTTCTCTCCGTTGCTGTTACCCATGTCCACCGCGACCTTCCACGAGCCGTCGCGTTGTTTCTCCCATATCGTCACATATTTTCCATGCGCGATGATGGGCTTGCCCTCTTTGTCTTTGCCACGATACTCGTAGGTGCCGAAAGTGTATGCAAGGTCGCGAGACGGAGCCATTGCCGCCTTCAAAGGCTGCCACGTCAGGACGTTGCCTTGATCGAGGAAGCCCATGGTCTTCCGAATGGCTTCCTTTCCCTCAATCATCGGCGCCCCATCGGGCAATTCAACGGCATTGTCGGCGTAGTAGGAGATATACCCGGCTGAACCGTGCTCCGCCGTCGCTTTCATGAACTCAGCTTCGAGATCCATAAGCCTATCGAGGTCTTCCTTCACGGTCGTTTGCGCTGACGCAGAAGCAATCAACGTAAGCACGGACAAAGCCAACACGATTCGAGCCGCAGTCTTTCTCATGTTTTGCACCCGCCTTATTTCAATTCGACTTCCTCTCCCCCCAACTGCTGATTAATCAGCCGTGAGAGCAGCGGCTTCAGGCTTTCGCCAGACTTAGCGAGGACAAACGATTGCTCAGCTTCGGACCAATCAAGCTTGAAGCTGGTCGCCAGCGCGGAGATCCAAATCTGCCGCACCGGAGCGTTGGGAGAAATCACAAACCGCGCACCATCTTCAAAAGAGATATGCAGCGCGCCCGATTGGTCTTCCACTTCAAAATCCGCCGTCTCTTCGGCCGTGATAAGACTCTGCTTCAACGCTTCGAGCGCCACATCCGCGTGCCGGCGAAATTCCTGCTCGTTCGGTTCAGTCATGGGAAAAGTATAAATCGCGGGCTCGTCTCTGCTCTAAACCCTTGTCATCCCGAAGCCTCGCAGCGCCACGCAACCACTCTAACCACCTTGTCATTCCGAGCCATTCGGAGTCGCGCTTGCGCGACGAGAACGCGCGTAGGAATCCGCTTTTCCGTTCGACGATCTGACGGCACCAGATTCGCACCTCGCGCCCTACGCAGAACGACGGGATGGCTCACACCGGGCGCAGCGCATCAATCTTCGCGGCCATAATGAAGTCGCTCTCTGTCAGCCCCTTCACTGCATGCGTCCATAACGTAATGCCAACCTTCCCCCACGAAAGCGCAATATCAGGATGGTGTCCCTGCTCTTCTGCCAACGCGCCGACCCGATTGGTGAAATCGAGCGCCTGCTGAAAATCAGGAAATGTAAACGTCCGCGTGATGTGGTGCTCGCTGACCACTTCCCAGTTGGGCAATTGATGGCTCAGAGCGTGCAGCGCCTCGCCTTTCAGCGCGGGCTCGCCGCCTCGGCAGGGCACACAGGTTTTTTGCGCAAGAGACAGAGATGACGATGATGACGACGCTGAAGACATGGCAACCTCCGCGTACCATTTTAGCCGCGTCCATGCCGATTTGCGCCGGTGCCCCACCCCGCCGCGTTATGGCGGCAGGGTGGGGCTTAATTCACCGTCATCCCCTAAAGCCACTTACTTGCGGAGGTTCTCGTCGTAAGTACTCAGGCTATTCTGGTTGTCGTTGCCCAACTCCTTGGTCGTGAAACCGTAGGTGAGCAGACTGGCCGTTCCGCCGAAGTTGTTATAGACGGCCCAGCCATACACGTTATTCTTTATCTCCTCCGGCGTGGACGGCCGCAATTTGGTCACGTAGTAATACGAGCAGCCGCATGCGCCCTGGTAGCCGCCCAGTTCATCGAGCGTGCCATCGGCGAAGGTGGCGACCGTGCCAGTCACCAGCAGTCCTGAGTTCGATGGATACTTTGCCACCAATCCAGCCATGGTGCCAGTAACGCCGTTGGTGAAGCAGGTCGTAGAGCCTGACGCCGTTGGGTAATGCGTGCCGCTTGTGACACCGGTTTTCTCCACGGTGAGCTGGATGTAGTCGCAATATTGGGCTGTTTATCGTGATCAAGAAATCCCAGCTTCACGCTCTGCCCGAAAGCCGCAACGCAACTGAGAATCAGGACCGCGACGCCGATGGAGCTTTTCAATTTCATGGGGACACCTCCGGAAGCATAAAACCACCCACCACACATGGAAATGTCATGCGGATGTAATCTGCATGTCAAAGTTTCGCTCAGGTTGCCGAACAGGGGTGGCCCATTCAAGCCGTTCTTTGTCTTCGGTCTTGGTGGGACTTGAGTGGGCAGTTTGGGTCGGGTGGTGCCCACATTGGCCCACTACTTCCCCTACGGATCTATGTTTTCAGAGCAACGATTCAATTTTGTCGAACTGCTGATTCCATGCAATTTTAGACAAGACTTTCACGAACAGTGGTAGCCCTACCTCCGTTACTCTGACCTTTGTTTTCCCGCCCGACTCTGTGAACTCGGTGGTCACTATAATTTCGTCCGGCCAATGACCAGGAACCGGCGCTTGCGAGCCCGGAATTGCTCTGCCGGTCGCATCGGAAAACGACATAGTGGACACGATTCTGCTATTCGGAATGACCTCCCTGTAAACGCCTGTGTTCCAAGACATTTTCCCCTTCGGAGACTTCATTGACCAGAGAAAGGTCCCGCCCACTCGTGGGTCGTTTCTGATGATCGGCGCGGTGTAACCCTTGGGGCCCCACCACTTCGTAATGAAGGCAGGATCATTCCAGACCCGCCACAACTTATCGGGCGAAGCGTTGAAGGTTCGCTCATAGGAACCGGTCGTATTGACCCTCAGGGCAACGTAGGTAAGTACGGCCAGTGCTAACACAGTGCCGGCGAGTATCTTGTAGAGCATCCTGAGCCTCCTTTTCTTCATTTCTCACGCCGGCAACGACGTCAATAATTCCTCAAGCCGGTCGTAGCTCACTCCCATTCCGCTTTCCATACCTGTCGCAAGCATCGCCGCGCGCATCTTGCCATCGGGCAGCGTCATTCGCATGGTCATCAACGTTCCCGGGCCATCGGCCTCAAATCGCGTTTCAATATGGTTGTCTGGCGTGGGATCCGGCAGGTGCATCCGCTCGATATGTACGATCCTGCTGTAAGGCTTCAGTTCCACGTATTCGCCAGTAATGTGAAATCCACCGCCTTTGCCATTCGTCCACTCATAACGGAACTTGCCGCCCGGCCTAGCCTCGTTGATGCATACGGGCATCGTCCATCCTTCCGGTCCAAGCAACCATTTCTGGATTATTTTTGGATCGGTATGGGCGCGGTACACGGCCTCGGGTGGCGCAGCGAAACGCCTTGTCACAATTACGTGGGTGTCTCCTTCGGTCTTCAGCGTCATCTTGCTCATCGTTTTTTCCCTTTCTTGTGTTTTTCCACCTCTTGTTTTGTCATCCTCTCCAGAACTTCGTCCAGCCGGTCATAGTTTGCCGCAAGGGCCTTTCGCAGCATTCCAAGCCATTGATCCATCGCTTCAATACCCGTATTCGAGAGACGACGAGGACGCTTCGTACCCTCAACTCGGCGAACGATCAGTCCCGCATCTTCGAGCACCTTCAAGTGCTGCGAGATTGCGGGTTGCGTCATTTCGAACGGCTCCGCCAATTCGTTAACGGTCGCCTCACCTGTGGCAAGACGTGCAAGAATCGCCCGACGCGTCGAATCTGCCAAAGCAGAAAAAACAGCATCCAGAGTCTCCATAACAGTTAACTTATATAAGTAATCACTTATCGTCAAGGAGATTTTATCCCGGAACTGTCCGGTATATTGGAGCTGTTCCGCAGCTGTGTCGCGAATTAGATGTGTCGTGAATTAGACGTGTCCGTCGCGACTGCTTGCTAGTCGGCGCGTCACTCGTCATTCATTCCCCGGCGATGTGGCAACCGAAGGTCTTCTGGTTTGTGGGATGGGCCATCGTCCTATCCTCCTTGGTGTTAATCCTTACTCCGTGGCAATGGCACCATCGTTTCGGCGAGAAAGTGCTTCCGATACTCATTCGTCGCATGAAACTTTTTGCCATCGGGCTATTGGCCTTCGGAGTTTTACTTATTTATGGAGCGTCCTGAGCGCAGCGAAGGACCTGTGCACTTTTCTGAATTTCCAACACCCCATCACCGGAGAACAAATCAATCTTGAGGCAGCTTTGCCGTCTGGACTCTCATTGCATCAGTAGGTTCACGGCAGCGCCGACTAACGGCAGGAGGTGCGCCTCGGGGTGGTCCTGTCTGTCCCCGATTGCCCGTGAGGGGGACGGTACCCCGGCACTCCACTCGGAGTACACTACGAGCACCAAGGAGCACACTGCGAGCACACTCAGTACATGGAGCACCGTACCGCTATCTAAATCCTTTGCAATGAATATATCGAGCGCGCACTTACGCGGACGTTGAATACCCGTTCGCGCAATTGCGCCAAGTTCTTTGGCTTCGGTCTCAGCCCTCCATGTCCTCGCATTTCGGGAAGTGCGCATCTAAGTCCTTGTATTTCTTCGGCTTGTAGCCCATTATCAAACTCAGCCAAGAGAGATTGCCCTTTGTGTCGGCAAGCCTCGTGGCCGATACAACTGCGTGGGCGCGCGCCACGCAGTTTCAATAATTTACGAGTGATCCCTTTATGACTAAAACGCCATTATTGAATACCCCCGCCTTAAAGCGCGAAGCCTTGCGTGACCAGGTTTGGCCCGGTTCCTCCACAGAGGTGTGGAACAGGAAAACGGAAAAAGGCTTCACCACAATTCCTCGCACGCTTGGACTAATCATGACGCTCATAGAGGAACTAGTGGAGCGCAAAAAAGGCCATGACGTCTCAAGGGTCTACTTTGAGCTTTGGTGCCGTTCTTTCGACGAAGGGTTCATAGATAATCTCGACGAGGAATCGTCTGCCTTCGCTGCTGGGTTTACCACAGAGCGCAGCCTTCGGTCTTGGAGGGAGCGCGTCGATACGCTCGTCGAGCTTGGTTTTGTTCGAATTGCACCGAGGGGCAACAAGGCACAGGGCTATGTGCTTCTTGAAGACCCGCATAAAGTGGTTAAGGCGCTGCAAGCGCAGAATCGTATTCGCGCAGAATGGTGGGGTGCATATATCAAGCGGTGTAGCGAAATTGGGTATAAGTTGCCGTGAGATATTCTTGCGCGTTTGAACAAAATCGCAGGACGATAAATCCGTAGACGAAAATGGTGCGATTAGTAGCGATATCCGACGGGTTGCGCATTCAATCTTCGTTTCGGCTTAACTGGGACTTTACGAATCGAACTGGTCAAATGAGGACAGAGAGTATCTTGCGCGAACTTTATGGCGGCCTGTGGCACACGACGCGCATAGATCGCTTCGAGAAGATTCTTGAGAGCGGCGCGATATTGCCCGAGCCAGATATTCCGGAAAACGAACGGTGGGGAACTGCCATTGGACAAGAGGGTTATCCTTATGTTCGTACTCTGGGTGCAGTGAGTCTGTTCGATTTTTGTCAGTTCGATCGTCAGACCTACGATGAGAAATATCCAGGGTCCTCTCTATACTATTTCGTGCCGTGTCAGCTTCAATGGGATAGCGCCGTCTGGCTCGGGATAGATCGTGAAAAGATTGCGCCCGGATTTATCTCAGCAGTCGAATTGCTAAAGAAATGGAAGTCTGAAAAGTCGTATCGCCGCTTCATGGCCGAAATCGAAGCAGCTCATTTGGGGCCGGTGCCGGTTTCTGCCTTAACGCGGGCTTTTCGAGTTTCAAAGGAGGACGATCAATTCGTCCCTCTTGCGCTCACGCCTTAATTGATAGTTGATGGGCTCAAAGGTTGGCGGCCCATGGTCCTAATCGGCTAGTTTAGAGCCCTCATTCCGATCTCCGACGTGCCAGCGACAGTTGGCTCACTCAAGCAGTCCCTTGCCTTGAGTGGGGACGTTGAGCGAGAGAAGACCGTCAGCCCACATAACCGCGACTGCCGTCAAGTCCACTTTAGTAGCTACGGATGCCCGCATGACGCGCTCGTTCTTGTCCCGCTAAATCCAATCAAATGCGGCACTTCCAAGGACAAGAAAGCAGCCGAAGGAAATCCACAGGCGGCTTGATTCGATGTTCATCCGTCACACTCGCACTGTGACGGATGCCCTCGCGCTCCACAGGTCAAAACTCCTAGGATTTTGATATCCAGTGGTCGGTTTCTCGCTGCGAGGCGCATGGTGCGTCGAATGCAAGCTGTATCGCCAAAACGCGTTTTGAACGCGACCCTCATGGTTGCGCTGTTCGCCTGCGCATCTCTCGTGTCTCTCTCGTCACGTTATGCGCGCGCGGAAATGGCGCGTTCGGTTGGCGCACCCGTGCTTCCCATTTCGCGTTTGCGTCCGCTCGCTTCAAAGTCGGGATACATTTTCGCCGGAACGGTTACTTCGATTGCGGTTGCTGAACCTCACAATGCAAAAGACATACCTACCGTTCGCATCACGTTTCATGTGAACGAAGGCGTGCGCGGCGTGCGCACCGGGCAAACACTCATCATCCGCGAATGGATGGGCGCGTGGGAAAACGGCCAGCGCTATCGCGTGGGCGAAAAAGCATTTCTGTTTCTCTATAGCCCCAGCAAGTTGGGACTTACGAGCGCGGTCGGCGGCGGGCAAGGACGATTTTCAATAAATCGAACGGGCGGCGTCGGTGTTAGTCCAGTTTTGTTGCCGGTTGGCCCACAAAACGGCCCACAAAACGGCCCGCAAAAGCCAGTGTATGAACGAGTTCCCGGTCGAATCTCAATCCCCTTGCGTGATTTTGAACGCGCGGTTCGCCTCGCTGGAGGTAACGCGCCATGATGCGACGCTTTCTTATTGGTCTGCTACTCGCTCTTGCAGTTGTCATCCTGCTGGCGCTGATCGACTTTACGACTCCAGCCGGCGCGAGCGGGCCAAAATATATTGCAGGCGTCAGTTACTTCGATCCGCAAACCATTGGCACGCCATTGGTTTGGGCCAATGGCCTGGTGAATTACTTTACCGATCAGGGCAACTTGAGCCCGATCATGCCGGGACCGAGCGCCGACGCGCTCGTCGCGGACGCAATCAGCCAATGGGCATCGATTCCCACAGCGGCGGTTGCGTTCTATCACGGCGGACAATTGGCGGAAGACGTAAATGGCTCAAATGTTTACGTGAATTCCGACGGCACAATCAGCGAACCCGCGGACATTATGCCGAGCGCGATAGGAACCCCGCTGGGAGTGGTCTATGACTACGACGGCTCAGTGACCGATGCCTTTCTGGGCCAGGGCGCGGGCGATCCGAGTGAGTGTTTTTATAACGCGGTCTATGGCGGACTCGACAACTTCGCGACCGATGCCACGTTTCTGCATGCGCTGATCGTAATCAACGGGCAATGCATTTTGGATTCGTCGCAGCAACCGGACGTGGAATATCGGCTGGTGCGCGTTCTGGGCCGCATGCTGGGGCTCGATTGGTCGCAAGTGAATTTAAACGTCATCACCAACGACCCTCCGCCGACGCCGGATGATTACGCTGGGTTTCCTGTGATGCACGCAGTGGACCCAACGAGTTGCGTGCCAATTACCAGTTGCTATTCGAACAATGGCGCAGTGAATCCCTATGTTCCGAAGATGGATGACCAGGCGGCGTTGTCGAATTTGTATCCGGTGACCGCGCAGAATATAGGCGATTTCACCGGCAAAGAGATTTCGGCGCAGAACACGGCGGCGATTCAGGGTACGGTCAATTTTACGAACGCGAGCGGCCAGGCCGGCCAGCCGATGCAGGGAGTGAATGTCATTGCTCGATGGATCGATCCTTCGACAGGATTGCCCTCTGGGCAATATGCGACGGCGTCGGTTTCGGGGTTTTTATTCGCGGGCAACGCGGGCAACATCGCCAGTGGATACAACGACGCCACGGGCGAGCCATTCAATCAATGGGGATCGGACCAGACGGGCGTCGAAGGTTCCTTCAATTTGGCTGGCTTGCAGATTCCGAATGGGGCGAGTAGCGCGCAGTATGAACTGAGCGTGGAAGCGCTGGATCCCGTTTGGTCGCAGCCAGTCGGGCCTTATGGACCGTGGCAAGTGGCGCCGTCGGGAACGTCTCAGCCGGTGATTGTGAACGTTCAGCTGAATGGCACGGCGCAGCAGAACGTGTTGATGACGGGGAGCAAGCAGCCGGTGGCGAATTTGTTTGGGCAGACTACGTACAATTCACCCGCGCTTCTGCCGACCACGGGAGATTTCATTGGTACGATGAATCCCTACGGCGATGGCGACTATTTGCAATTCGATGCACGAGTGAACCGCACGCTGTCGGTCGAAATTACTGCGCTCGATGAAAACGGCAATCCTACGGAGACGAAGTCGCAGCCGGTGGTGGGAATGTGGGCACTGAGTGATCCGGGGACAAGTCCAGCGCCGGCGAATACGCCGTCGGCGTTCAATACGTCGTACTTTGGCCTGACGCGCCTAGATGCGTCAGTGCTGCAGACGACGGCGTTTCGCATCGGGATTATGGATTATCGCGGCGATGGACGGCCTGATTACGGCTATCATGCGAGGTTGTTTTATGGCGACAGTGTGACTCCCGCGCGGGCGAGTGTGGTAGGCGGAACTGCGATTGCGATTCAGGGTTATGGATTTCAAGCGAATACGACGTTGAACGTTGCAGGAACGAACCTGCCGTTGTTATCGCAGACCAGCAATCAGTTGATTGCGAATACTTTACCGCAAGCAGACAGCCAGCAGAACATTTTGCTCAGCGATCCCCTGACCGGCGGAAGTTCGACGATGACGGATGCGCTGACGATTGGCGCAGGGCCGACAGATACGATCAAGCTCATCGGCGGGTCAAATCAGCGAGCACCGGTGGGTGGGCAGATTCCGAATGCCATTGTCATGGAAGCAGTTGCGTCAGACGGCGTCACACCCGTGGCGGGGGCGACTGTGGCATTTACGGCGATTCCGTCGGTTGGATTTACGGCGTGCGGCGGAGCGACGACGTGCACGATGCTCACCGACGAAACGGGACGTGCGGCGACGGCGGCGATAGTGATGTCATCGGGCGTGGCGGAAATAACGGCGCAACTTGCGCCAGCGTCGTATCAATCACCACAGCAGGCGCAGGCGAATCTGGTTGGAAGCGAGAGCTCGCTCGATATCGCATTGGCTCCGCAGTACACGGAAGTGGCGCAGAATGCAAACACGAGCGTGCCGCTGACAGCGCGAGTGCTATCGAACGGCGTGCCGCAAGTGGGTGCGACCGTGGATTACATTCTGGTAAAGGGCATGGGATTTGCATCGCTCGGAGCGACCACGCTGGTGACGGATGCGAATGGATACGCGACCAGTAATTTGCAAATCGCAGGCATGGCGGGGGATGTTCAGGTCGCGGTGTGCGTGGGGCCGCAGAATACTCCGTGCCTGAGTTTTTACGGGATATCAGTTCCGTTGAGCGTGATGCAGTTACAACCGATTGCCGGAACGACGCAGTTATTGCAGGTCGGGCAGGCGTTCGCGCCGGTGACGGTACGGGCGACAGACCAGTCTTATCCACCGAATCCGGTAATGGGCGCACCGGTGGCGTTTCAAACGGTGATCGCGCGGACGAACAGCAACACACCGATCATCACGATTGGAGAGTTGAATATTACGGAGCCGCAACCGCCGGTGATATTGTCGTCGTCCACGCAGGCGATTTTGTCGGATGCGAATGGGTTGGCAACGACCCAGATCAACACGGGAGTGGAGGGCGCGACGGTGGTTTTGGGAACGGCGAGCGTAGGGAGCGCGAGCGTGGGATATCAGTTGCAGTCGTTGTGGCCGATTGGGCCGTAAGGAGCGGCGCTCGTCGTGCAAGTGAGAAACAGCAGGTCCCTCGACTGCGTGAATTCATTCGCAAAGCGGATGAATTCACTTCGCTCGGGATGACACTTTCTTTTATTAATTCAGTAAAAAATGAAAAGCGGACAGGAATGTCCGGGCCACACACGAACCGAGCCGAGCTCCGCTCGGCCGGGCAGGTGGGGACACCTGCCCCTACACGACCTATTTATTTCCGATCCATTGGTCAATCCAGTCGTTGACGGTTTTGTACCAGAGCTGGGAGTTTTGCGGTTTCAAGACCCAGTGGCCTTCATCGGGGAAGTAGAGCATTTTCGATGGAACGCCTCTCATCTGTAGTGTCGTAAAAAGCTGGAAGCCCTCACTGACGTCCAACCGATAGTCTTTCTGGCCGTGGACGACGAGCATCGGGGTCTTGAAATTTTTCGCGTACTGGTGCGGAGACCATTTTTCATAGAGCTCGCGATTGTCATAAGGAGTGCCTTTGAACTCCCAGTTGTTGAACCAGAGTTCTTCGGTTGAGCCCCAGGCGGACTCGGCGTTGAACATGCCGTCGTGCGTGATCAGGCATTTGAAGCGGTCGGTGTGGCCTTCGATCCAGTTGATCATGTAGCCGCCGTAGCTGGCGCCGAGGGCGCACTCCCGGTCTTTATCGATGAACGGGTAGGTCTTCTTGGCGAAGTCGAGGCCTTTCATTAAATCTTCGTAGGGCGCGCCGCCCCAGTCGCCGTTGATGGCGTCGGTAAATTTCTGGCCGTAGCCGGGCGTGCCGTGAAAGTGGATAAATATGACGACATAGCCGCTGCTCGTAGAAGAAGTTGGTGACGCAAAGAGTTCAGCGTTCCAGCGGTAGCTCCATTCGTCACCCATGGGCACTTCGGGGCCACCGTGGATGATGAATTTCACGGGATATCTTTTGTTGGGATCGAAGTTGGGCGGTTTGACGAGGAAACCCTGGACTTTGTCGCCGTGAGCGCCGGTGAACCAGAAAGATGTGAGCGGAGACATGGAGATTTGCGAGAGAAGAGAGTCGTTAAAGTGAGTAAGTTTCATGGGCGAGACGGCGCGGCCACAATGCACCCCACAGGCGTTGAGGCGATAGATGGCGACTGGCTCTTCGACAGAGTTATTTGTGAAGAAAAGGTTCCGGCCATCGCGGGCAAATGCGAGATCGTCAGCGGTGGAAGCATTCGTGATGGGAATCAAAGTGGGTTTTGGACTGGCGAGCGAAAGCGAATAAACGGGAACCATGCCGTCTTTAAAGGTATTGAAATATATGTTTGAGGAGTCGGGCGCCCAGGCGGTGGTTCCGACCCAGCCGTCAAAATCTTCGGTCAAATTTTTCTTCTCTCCGGTTTTGCGGTCGTAGAGCATGAGGCGAAAGCGGTCGCTCTCGTATCCGGGGCGTTGCTGTGCGCGGAAGGCAATGTATTTGCCATCTGGCGAATAGAGAGGAGTCGAGTCGCTCGCCGGATTGTCGGCGGTGATGTTTTTGGTCATCGCGATGATTTGGGCGGACGAGGCGTCCGCCCCTACGTTGACGGGGACGAGCCAGAGATCGTTGTTGGTGGAGGCGGCGGGATTTTTATCGTGGTTGGAGGCGTAGCAAATCTCCTGACCGTCGGGAGAGAAGGCGTAGTCGTCCTGTCCGCCGACCGAGAAGACGGGGGCGTCGAAGTCGCCAGGCGTAAGGTCGCGGAGATCATCATAAGTGTACGGACCGCTATAGACCTCGACGATGCCGCTGGTGTTCGCTATCGGGAAGCCGGGGCCGTCGGCCGGGTACACAAAAATGTGCGACCGCTTGCCTTCCTTGTAGGAATTCCAATGCCGATAAAGCAGATGGTCAAAAATCGTGGCCTTAACTTTGGATTGTTCGGCATCCTTGAATTTCTTTTTGTTGCATTCCTGTTCTTCCGCGGAAGTTCCTCCACATTCCGGATAAACATCAGAAACAAACAGAATGTACTTACCGTCCGGCGACCACAACTCTCCACCCGCTTCGCCGGGCGCGGCAGTCAGCCTGCGGGAGCGACCCACAGCACCGGTATTCGAATCGAAGTCTGCGATCCAGACTTGCGAGCCGCCTTCTTTCGTAGAGAGAAACGCGAAGCGCTTGCCATCGGGAGACCAGCGGGGACGGTCGGCATCCTGATCCGCGATGATTTCGCGTTCTTCGCCTCCGGCCACCGGGACGATCCAGATGTGCGGAGTTTTGGTGTTGGCAGCGAGATCGACATCCACAACGCTGAAGATGACCCACTTGCCGTCGGGGGAGACTTCGGGTTCGCCGACGCGCTTGAGCTTCATCATGTCCTCGAAGGTGAAGGGGCGTTTGGCGGCAGCGAAGAGTGAGGCGGATGAGCAGACTACGAGAATGAGAGCAAGAAGACGACGCATGGGGCCTCCGGAAGAGAACCGGAAAGTTTAAATCATTTTATTGGGGAGAAGATCCCCCACCCTGTCGCCAAGTGCGCGACAAGGGTGGGGCACCCGTTCATCGCTCGGTGCTTCGGCGTCGCTCAGGATGACAAGTGGTTAGAGCTCACTGCACGCAGGCAAGGATTTCGGCTTCGGTGAGGGTGTGATCGGAAGATTTGGCGCGTTGGAAAACGGCTTCAACAATTTTTTCGTCAGCGGGCAGGCCGCGGCGTTCGAGCCAATAGACGACGTTTGATTTGCCGCTCATGGGGCCGATGTCAATGGTCTGCTCCATGCCGAAAACGTGCGCAGGCACCCCGGAATAGACGGCGTTGGCGAGTTCGACGTCATTCTTTTTGTAAGCTTTGATGACGGCTGCGGCGTGGACTCCGGTGGCGGTGCGGAAGGCGTCCTCGCCGAAGACAGGATAATTCGCAGGAATGGGCACACCGGTTGCGCGCGAAACAGCGAGGCAATATTCCTTGAGGCGAGTTAGATCCTGATCGGCCCAGGGCGGCACGCCCATGAGCTTGAGATTGACGAGCATCTGGTCAATCTGTGTATTGCCGACACGCTCGCCGATGCCGAGCGCAGTGCCGTGAGCGCAATCGGCGCCAGCGACGAGAGCGGCCATGGAGTTGGCGACGGCGAATCCGCGATCGTCGTGGCCATGCCAGTCGAGCCGAACGTTTTCTTTGGAAGGCTTAATTGCTTCTTCGATTACAAAGCGTATCAATGCTCCTGCGCCAGCGGGCGTGGAGTGGCCGGCAGTATCACAGACGACGACCGCTTTTGCGCCGCAAGAAATTGCAGTCGAGTAAAGACGCTTGACGGTTTCGGGATCGCAGCGCGTGGTGTCTTCCGTGACGTACATGCAGTCGAGTCCGACAGAGACGGTGAACTTGACTGCTTTCTCGGTGGTTTGCAGGAGGAAGTCGTCGGTCCAATTTTCGGTGTAGCGGCGAATGGGGCTGGAGCCAATGAAGGCTGCAACTTCAATGGGCAATCCGGTGCGCTGCGTGATTTCAGCGATGGGGCGAATGTCGCTCTCGAGCGTACGCGCGGCGCAGTAGGGCTTGATTTTCATCTTGGCCGAAACAATTGCGCGAGCGAGAGCTTCCACGTGTTCGACCGCACGCGGACCGGCACCGGGAAGGCCGAGATCGAGCGAATTGATGCCGAGCGATTCCATTAAATGAAGAATGTGAATTTTTTCTTCGATGGAGGGATCGCGGACTGAAGGCGATTGCAAGCCATCGCGCAGAGTCTCGTCGGTCAGGCGGACGGGCTTGTTGGGGCGCAGTAATTCGGGCTGGCGCTGGTTCCAGTCGAAGATGAGGTCGGAGTTCATTGCCGAAGCTATTTTAGCGGATGGAGCGTCAATCGCGTTAAGACGCGGATTAAATCAGATTCCTGCACGTTCTCGCTTCGCTACGAACGGCTCGGAATGACAAGGTGGTAAGTTCGGAAAAATCCCAGCAATCGGAATGCTAGTCAAATTCAAATTTGGGAGCGGGCTGGTTTGCTCCGACGCGGCCGGCAGTGACGTCCGCGATGAAGTAATTTTCACTCTTTACGGGTGCTTCCGCCATTCGACGAAGCATCGCGAGCTGGCCGATGTGGGTGAGTGCATCGGCAATGGGGCCTTGTATCAGGTTTTCAGCTTGGACTCGGAGCGGCGTTGCGGAAGCCAGGAAATCGTCAAAGCGCTGTAGCGTGTCGTGGAAGCGCGCGCGTTCCGCCTCCCATGGTCGTGGCTCGGAGGCGTGCCATTGTTGTTGGCCCTGCGACATGGAAAGAGCCCACTCCATGACATCACTGATGTGAGCGAGAAGTTGCCGGGGCGTGCGCACACCCGGGCGGGCAACGAAATCTCCGTAAGACGCCGGCGTATCACGCAACATCTTGCCGCCACGATAGGCAATGGTCGCAACACCGTGCCGCAGCAGTTGACGTTTTGGATCTTCTAAAGTCGTCATAATTTTCCTTTTCTAAGAATGAGGCCTGCACTTTGGAGGGCACCCCGGATGCGTTGCATGGAGGACGGGGCAAATTGCATGTCGGCAAAGCGTTTCATTTGGCGTATAAAAGATTCGCCATAACCATACCACCAGAGCTTTTTCATTCTTGGAAGGTAATCGGAATCGAGATACTTGATGCGAACCATTTCTTCGAGACCGAACCTGCCGTGGGTGCGGCCAATGCCGCTGGCCTTCACGCCGCCGTGTGGAGCTTCGCTGATACCGAAGCACGATATGGCATCATTCACCATGACGGTTCCCGCGCTGATGCGGCGAGCGATCATGTCGCCGCGGGATTGATTTTTCGTCCAGACGCTCGCAGCCAGGCCGTACTGGGAATCGTTGGCAAGGTCAATCGCTTCTTCATCCGAATCAAAAGCCATGATGGGGAGGACTGGACCGAAGGTTTCTTCGCGCATGACAAGCATGGAGTGATTGACGTTAGCAAGGACCGTGGGTGCGTAAAAATTAGGTCCGAGATGAGTGAGGCGTGTGCCTCCTGTGAGAAGACGGGCCCCTTTCGTTCGGGCGTCTTCGATTTGCACTTCGACTATGCGAAGCTGGCGTTCATGAACCATGGGGCCGACGTCGGTGTTGGGGTCAATTCCGTTGCCCACTTGTAGCTTCTTCGTCTTGGCAACGCAAGCCTCGATGAATTTTTCGCAAACGCTGCGATGGACATAGCAGCGCTCAATCGAAAGACAGGCTTGTCCCGCATTCATAAAAGCACCCCAGACGGCGGCGCTGGAGGCGACGTCAATATCTGCGTCGTCGAGAACGAGCATGGGATCTTTGCCGCCCAGTTCGAGAACGACAGGCAAAAGTCGCGCGGCGGCAGATTGGGCGATTTTCTTGCCGGTAGCGACGCTGCCGGTAAATACTAATTTGCCTACTTGAGAATCGGCGAGCGCAGCGCCAGTGGCGCCGTCGCCGATGACAACCTGAAATATGTCTTTGGGTACGCCCGCTTGATGCAGCAGTGATGCCAATTCCAACGCGACGAGCGGCGTCAGCTCAGAAGGCTTCAGAACCACTGCATTTCCGGTTATAAGCGCCGCCACGCTCTCCGTGGCTGGAATCGAGAAGGGATAGTTCCAGGGCGAAATAATCCCAATTACGCCGTAAGGCTCGCGCACGATCCGCCCCGATTTGGCTTTCATGGGAAGGCTGCCGTGCGTGACACTTTCCTCGCGCAGCAAAGATCGCGCATTTTCAATGCAGAAGCGCGCCGAGTCAAGAACGACAAGAACTTCAGTGAGCAGAGCTTCGACGACCGGCTTTCCTTCTTCCAGCGTGATCGCGCGGGCTATTTCCGATTTCCCCGCATAGAGCAGAGCCTGAAAGTTGCGGAGAATTTCGCTACGTTTCGAGACGCCCAGCGCTTTCCACGAGGGCTGAGCCGCCTGAGCCCGCAGGACAACCTGGCCAACTTCTTCTGCGGTGGTGCATGAGATTTCGCGAAGCAATTCTCCAGTCGCGGGATTTACCACCGAAATCGTCCGCATAGAAATTTGAGTTTCTACCGCCATGGGAAAGAAGTGTACGCGGAAGGACTCGGCCGCGCCACAAAAGCCATCAATACTCAACGTTAACGAGATACAAACCGCTCGCTGGTACAGTCGCACCTGCTGCGGAACGGCTTCGTGCCACGAGAATTCGGTCAATATCTTTCGCCGATTGCGATCCCTTTCCGATCAGCAAAAATGTTCCCACGAGATTTCGCACCATATGATGAAGAAATCCGCTGCCCTGAACCGTATAAATCAGCTCTTCACCCTGGCGTTCCCATTGCGAAGCGAAGATTGTGCGCAGGTTGGAAAGGCCCTCGTCCTCGCGTCCACGTTCGGGATCCACCGCGGCAAATGAAGTGAAATCATGCTCGCCAAGGACGAATGGTGCTCCGTCCTGCATGGCGCGTTCGTCCAGCGGATAGGGATGATGCCAGACGTAGTGCGCCAGAAAAGGTGGACAGATATCTGCGCGATAGATGCGATAACGATACGTTTTCCTCTTCGCCGATTTGCGCGCGTGAAAGCCAGGCTCGGCCTCACTTACCTCAAGGATGCGAATTGAAGGGGGCAAGCCGTCGTTCAACGCAATCCGCAAATTTGCACATGGAATGGGAGATTCCACGGCAAAACTCGCCACCTGGCCCAAAGCGTGTACCCCCGCATCGGTGCGGCCGGAGCCTTGCGGCAAGACCTTTTCCCCGGTCACACGTCCAATAGCCGTGGCCAGGGTTCCCTGGATCGTTTCGGCTGATGGTTGGATTTGCCAGCCGGAGAAATCCGTGCCGTCGTAGGCAAGAATTATCTTAAGGGTGCGCATGGCAATAACTCGGAATCTTCCTTCTTGAGGCCGTCATCCAATTGGCTTTGACAAAAATGTTGCCTCAAGTATTTACAAAGATTTACTCAAAGTCCGGTTCACGGTTAGGAAGCAACCGCGGGACGTCAGCTATACTATTGCATTCCGGTGGCTTACGGCAGTAAGGGAACTACAAAAGGAAATCTGACGGCGTTGAAACTTCTGAAAAATGAAACTTGTCTGCGCCAGCCTGCGTAACAAGTGGAGGCGGCACAGAGGGTATCCATTTACATCGCATTCATGCAGGGAGAAAAACGAATGTATTTGCGAGTTTTGAAATCGGTTGCGCGCCTGGGGGCGGCCACGTTGCTTGCCGCAGGATTATCCGCAAGTCTTGGAGCGCAGGATTCAGGTGCGAGCCAAACTACGCTGCCCTCGGCTCCCGCAGCGCAAACCACGCAGGCCAATGTCATTAAAGACTATTCCAAAGGGGTTTCGCATTTTCCAAACCCGATAGCGCCCTACCTGGTGCACGACGTGGCGCCTCCGAATTTTACAAACACCACGCGGATCGACCAGTTGATGCAAAACGGAAAACTGATGCTGTCCATGGACGACGCCGTGGCCCTTGCTCTCGAGAACAACCTCGACCTTGCGATTGCGCGCTATAACCTAAACATTGCTGATACTGACATTCTACGGGCCAAGGCCGGCGCGTCCATCTTGGGCGTGAACGCCGGGGTGGTGCAGAACACGCCGGGCGGCGGTGTCGGCGGACTCGGCGGTCAAGTCGGTTCCGGTACCGGCGGCACGAGCGCCGGTTCCGGCGGCGCGGGCACTGGTACAGGTGGAATCGTGGGATCCACGCTCGGACTCGGGCCCGGCCTCACCAGTTACGATCCGATTCTGACCAGCACGCTTCAGGTGGATCACGCCAAGAGCGTTTGCAGCAGCGTATTCTGCGGCACCACTTTGAATACGAGCACTGCGAATTTTGCATATAACCAGGGGTTCATCACCGGCACAAACCTTTTGGTCGGATTCAACAATTTCCGCCAGACATCGAACAATCCTTTCACGACCTTGAGTCCACTGTTGAACTCCAACTTCAAATTTCAGTTGACGCAAAATCTGTTGCAAGGATTTGGCTTTGCCCCTAATACGCGTTTTATTAAGATTGCCAAGAATAACCGTGAGATTTCGGATGTAGCTTTCCGCCTGCAAATTATCACCACCGTAGACCAGATCGAAAACATGTACTGGGACCTGGTTTATGCCTACGAGAATGTGCGCGTGAACGAGGAGTCCTTGGCATACGCGAACAAAACGCTCTCCGATACCCAAAAGCAAGTGCAAATCGGTACGCTGGCGCCCATAGAAGTTGTCCGGGCGCAAAGCACGGTAGCGAGCGACCAGCAAACGTTGACCGTTGCACAAACCAACCTCCAGCTACAGCAATTGCTGATGAAGAACGCGCTGAGCCGCACATTGGTGGATCCACGCTTGGCCGATGCAGAAGTTGTGCCCACTTCGACCATGCAATTGGGGCCGCAAGATCAAGAGGCGGTGACTCCGACGCAGGACCTGACGAATGAAGCTCTTTCCCACCGCGCGGACTTGTCGGAAGCGCGCATCAACTTAACGAATACAGAGATCAGCAATAAGGCGATTCGTAACCTGCTCCGTCCATCGGTGAATTTGTTTGCCTACTACGGAGGCTCCGGCGTGGGCGGGGACCAGAGTCCGTACAACTTGTGCGCAAATCAGCCGCTCGGCGAACAAGGAGAAGGGTTTTGCGCGGGGCCCAACAGCAGCGTGAGTCCACCACAAACGTTTATTCCGGTTCAGCCGAGCCAGGGCTACGGCGATACGCTGAATCAATTGGTCAATTCGACCGCATCCGATAAAGGCGTGGGGGTGAACATCAATATTCCCTTGCGCAATCGAGTCGCGCAATCGATTCAAATCCGCTCCGAGTTGGAGTATCGCCAGGCGCAAATGAGAGTGCAGCAGATCGAGAATCAGGTGCGCATCGAAGTCCGCAACGCACAATTTGCCCTGCAACAGAATCGAGCCAGTGTGGAATCGGCGCGGGCGGCCGTAGCCTACGCCAAGCAGTCGCTGGATGCGGAGGAGAAAAAGCTTGCGCTGGGCGCCTCAACTTCCACGCTCGTGTTGCAGAACCGGTCGGCATTGGCGACGTCTGAGTCCACGCTTGTTTCTGCGATGGCGGCGTACGAAAAATCAAAGGTCGAAATGGACCGAGCGACGGGCCTGCTGCTGGATCACCTCGGAATTCAACTTGCCGACGCGGAACGGGGCCAAGTCAGCGCGCTCCCGCACGTGCCGGATGTGACGCCACGGCGCGACGCTGCTACGGATTACGCAGCTCCGACGACGCCCAACACCCCGCAACAGTAAGCGGGTACCTTCTTGCGGAAAGGCCGGTGCCGGTCTTTCCGCATTTCTTTGCGGGCGGCACAAGAAAGTTTGCGATTTTTGTGACAATTCTTTACACCGGCCGGCTTTACAAGCGCACCTCATAGCCGTTATCTATTGAACTAGCCGCATGCGACTGCCCAGTTCAAGCATTCACCTCCGCCGGGTTGCTACAGGATTCCTGGCAGGCGTTTGTGCATGGCTTGGTACGCCGTTGGCGATAACCCAGACGGTGCCACCAGCAACCGCACAAATATACACTCCGCCCACTGACCTGCCCGCAAGTATTGATTATTCGAGACCGCGAAGTCCTTTTCCAAATCCCCTTGCTCCATACGAAGCGACCCGGATCGCGCCGCCAAACCTAAAAAATGACGCTCGGCTCGTATCCCTCATTCACGACGGCAAGCTTATGCTTTCGCTGAACGATGCGGTGGCACTTGCGTTGGAAAATAATCTGGACATCGCCATCGCCCGCGAGAATTTGAATATGGCGCAGACGGATGTTATGCGCGCAGACGCAGGCTCGTCGATTCTGGGTGTGAACACCGGGGTTGTGCAGAACACACCCGGCGGCGGGGTGGGCGGCCTGAGCGGCGTGGTGGGTTCGGGGACTGGCGGCACGAGCCCGGGTTCGGCGGGGATTGCCACAGGCACAAACGGCCTCGTCAATTCAACTCTCGGACTCGGTTCGACCATTACCAGCTTTGATCCGATTTTGACGGGCACGCTTCAGATGGACCGGCTGCACATTCCCTCTACTAACTCAGTCAACGGAATCCACCGTCTGGATACAAACACTGGCACAGCGGACCTCGCCTACACACAAGGCTTGCAATGGGGCACGGACGTTGCCGTCAACTTCAACAACACGCACATTACCAGCAACAATCGCAATAATTTGTACAGTCCGGACATCAATGCAAACACGTTGTACAAAGTCACTCAGCCAGTTCTGCAAGGTTTCGGGAAAATTCCCAACACTCGGTTTATTCGCATCGCGCAAAACAACCTGGAAATCAACGACGTCGCCTTCCGTCTTCAGGTGATCACCACGGTAGACCAGATTGAAAGCATTTACTGGAACCTCGTTTATGCCTATGAAAATGTAAAAGTGCAGCAGGACGCGTTGAACTATTCCCAAACCATTTTGAAAGACACCCGCACGCAAGTGAAGTACGGGGTGGATCAGCCTATCCAGATCGCCAATGCAGAAAGTACGGTTGCGCTGAATCAAAACGCCCTGATTCTGGCGGAGACCAACCTTGAGTTGCAACAACTTCTAATGAAAAACGCGCTCAGCCGGACCTTAAACAACTCGGAAGTGATGGAAGCGCAAGTTGTCCCCACTTCAACAATGGAAATGCCGGAGGCTGGCCCAGAGCCCGCCATGGAGGTCCTGGTAAAAGAGGCGTTAGTAAATCGGGCCGAGTTGCAGGAATCGAATATTGACCTTACAACCCGCAAATTGAGTGAGCAGGCCATCAATAATGCCCTCCGGCCGATCGTTGACCCATCCGTTTATTACGGCGGCTCCGGCTTGGGTGGAGCGATTAATCCACTTGTGCCACGCTGCTCTACCACCGTCGTGACCCGTTGCTTCAATCAAGCGACAGGGCCCTCAGGATTCCGCAACGGCGGACCCGTAGGGTATGGCAGCGCTCTTGGCCAGACTTTCAATGGCACAGCGCCCGATTACGGCGTTTCGGCGAATATCAATATCACGCTGCGCAATCGCACCGCACAAGCCAACCAGATTCGCTCGCGGCTTGAAGATAACCAGGCCGAATTGCGTTTGCAGCAACTCGAAAATCAAATTCGTATCGAGGTCCGCAACGCCGAGTTTGGCGTGACTCAAAACAGGGCCAGCGTAGAATCAGCGCGAAAGGCCGTTGATCTCGCCAACCAATCCCTGTATGCAGAAAAGCGCAGACTCGACGTCGGTGTTTCTGACCCGGACAACGTTTTGCAGATGCATAGTGCGCTGGTCACAGCACAATCAAGTCTTCTTTCTGCGCAGGTCGCCTACGAAGAGTCCCTCGTGGAACTCGACCGCGCTACCGGCCTGCTTCTCGACCACACGGGAATTTTAATTTCAGACGCCCGCCAGGGCCACGTCACTACTCCGCCACATGTGCAAGGGATAGCGCACTAAGAGATACAAGAGAAGTATACTTCCGACAAGCTGGGTCACTGAGCAGCAGGCTCACCGCACCATCGCAAGCAATTGCACAGGGATAGTCTTTGCTCTGCCACGCACCGGTTGCAGCGTCGCCATCATCGCGGAACCACTCATCGGGACTCGTTCGAGGTTCGCGACGTTTTTTAAACGGTAGATGGTCCTAGCGTAGGCGAAGCGGCTAAAGTCATCATTGCCCATCGTTGTGTCCGACCCAATGGCAAGCACTTCGCGGCCTTCCACCAGAAACTGCACCGCGTCCATTGAGTATCCAGCGAAGCTCGTTGTCGCGTTTGCATCCAGTCTCGTCCGTGCGATCACCACCGCGTCCGCCGGTATCTCTCCGTGCGCCAGTTCCCAATCGGCAATATCCTCCACAGAAATCTGATGGCGAGGATCGCTCTTGATTTCAGATTGAACGTCCAGCACAACCAGAGGCGCTGTCCATCGGCTTGGGGCAGCGCCCGGAGGGCCTTCAACAACAGTCGCCTCAGCGTCATGCGGTTTCAATTGCGGCCGCGTGAGATCGACGACTCTGCTGAAATGGTTCGCCGGTTGCGGCGAGTTCACGTGGCTCTTGGCAAAAAGATACACGGCCAGAACTAGAACATAGCCAATGGCAAGAGTGCGAAATCTCATGGGTCCAAACATTAGAATTGGATGCGAATACGCCGAACTTTGATTTTCTGTTAGCGCAGTGGGATGGGACAAGGAACTACAGGACATGTCCGGAGGGAATTACGAAAATCTCGCGAATAAGAGTGCTATTCCGCCAGCCACTGCCGTACTGGCAAAGTTTACCGCGTCATTGTTCACCAACTTGCGGCGCTCCAGCACTGCGCCCAGCACGCTATCAACCAGCATGCCTATCGTTGCTGCGCCCAGCGTCACATAGGATTGCTTCACGGAGAGAATACTCGTCAGCACGCTGACCACACAGACAATCGCGGCTGCCATCAGCCCTCCCGCCGTCCCGCGGCGACTAACACCACCGTCTGTTCCCGCCGGAACATGGTTCCACGTTGTGATCAGACGTGGGGCACGCCGGCTAGTCTGGCCCAATTCGCTCGAAACCGTATCAGCCGCGGCCTCCGCCATCGCCGCCACCATGGCGAGAAGCCACGCATCATTGCGGGATATGCGAAATAGGCCGGCGCAAATGGCAGCGACGCCCAGGTTTGCCAGCACTTGCGAAGCTTTACGTCCTTCACGCCTCTCTGCCGTCCCCAGACCCTGTTTGCGGTGGTAGCCGTAGCGCGTAGCAAGCCAAGTCAGACCAAAGACGATCAGCAGCACCAAAATTGCAGGTGGTCCGGCTCCCATAAACATAAGAAAACAAACAATTGCCCCCGCAACCGCGCCCGACGACGTCACGCCCCGCGCCAGCCTTGCCAGCCCCGCGAAGACCAGCGTTACCGCCACGGCCATCGCCAGAGTTGAGGAGTTTCCGAGTTGGAGAATTGCACTCACTTCTGCTTCACCGAGAGGATTGGCGCGAATCCAGTTTGTAACTACCGGATATTGTGGCCAAGCCACATCCAGCCCACGCCATCGTGCTTGAACTTTGGGTTCGCGGACACATATTGGTGTCTTTTCACGTTCTTGGTAGTCTAAACTCGTTTCGCGAAGTGCATTTAGCGAATCTAACCTGAACTCTTTAGGGTACAGCCATGGCAGCTTCAGTCTGGTCAGGATACTTAACGTTCGGCCTTATCTCCATGCCGGTGCGCTTATTTTCCGGCGCGCGCAGCTCCGGCATTTCCTTCAACATGCTGCATCGGAAGGACAAATCACGCCTCAAGCAGCAATACGTGTGCTTGAAAGATGGAGAAGTCGTTGAGCGCAACGACATCGTAAAGGGTTTTGAGTTCCGCAAGGATGAATACATTGTCATCGAGCCGGAAGAAATCAAGAAGATCGAGCCCAAGACCGCGAAGACCATGGAGATCCTTGAGTTCGTAAAAGCCAGCGAGGTCGATCCTGTCTATTTCGAGTCGTCCTATTACATGCTGCCCGAAGAAGCCGGCCGCCGCCCTTACGCGCTCCTGACCAAAGCCTTGGAAGAAAGTGAATACGTCGCCATCGCCAAACTCACCATGCACAACCGCGAATATACGGTCTTCCTGCGTCCCCATTCAGGGGGCATGATGCTCCACACCATGTATTACGAAGAAGAGGTCAAGAAGGTCGAAGGCTTCGGTGCGCCGGACGTCGAATTAAAGGCCGCGGAAGTAAAAGTCGCGCACCAGCTAATTGAAGCGCTCGCCGCCGAGTGGGATCCGGAAAAATATCACGACGACTTCCAGGAAAACCTAAAGAAGATGATTGAGACCAAACTCGAGGGCGGTGAAATAGAAGAAGTCGAGAAGCCCAAGAAATTGGCGCCCGTCGTCGATTTGATGTCCGCCCTGAAAGCCAGCCTCGCCGAAATGGAAGGCAAGAAGAAGCCGGCAGGCAAGGCCACCGAAGTCGCGACTGCCAAGAAGAGCAAAGGGCGCGGATAGTGTATTTCGTTCCGTTGAAACTGTACGTCAGGTACAAGATATTTGGCCGCCAGGCACAGCCTAGGCGGCCATAACATTTACCTATTTGCGGCCTAAGCGGCCATTCTGGGCCGGCTCTCGCTGCCTTCGCGGCCCTGCCGCAAGCGGCGTACTGCGAGGCTGATCATCAGCCGCGTGGTTCCGGTCATAATCATGCTGATGCCAACCAGCGTACCGATTACCCATGCCGAACTGGAAGGCCAGTGCTTCCAAACCAAAGCACCCAGAATCAACGTGACGATGCCATCAAGTAGAATCCACGTGGATCCGCTAGTGCGAGGGCTCTGAAAGAACGCGATGATATCGAAAACGCCTTCAGCAAGAAAGAAGAAGGCCAGGGCCAGCGTGAAGCTGGCAAGGCCCATCAAGGGATGGGTCACAAAGTAGAGGCCCACGATGAGATAGAGCACGGCGACGAGCAATTTCCACGCGATGCTACCGGCGCCGTTCGACTGGAAAGCGTGAATAAATTGAAAGCCTCCGCTGAGAGTAATCAGCCAGGCCACGATGATCACTACACCCAGAGACGTTCCTAGCGGAAGCGCAATGGCCAGACAGCCAAAAACGATGAGCAGCACTGCCCACGTAATGGAGCGACCCGAACCGAGAGAGGTGAGTCCTTGTGTCATATTGGAAGCGTCCTTTCGTACGCACAAAACAGGCCGCCATTTTACACCCGCGCATGGGCGCGTCGGAGAAAGTTTTTTATTTTCTGGGCCGCATTCCGCCCGGCAAGAATCGGCCAAGATTGAGGGGTTCGGGTACACTCTCACCATTGCCATGAAAGAAACCTTCCCTAAATTCATTGCCTTGCTTATGCTGCTTTCTGCCGGCTTCTCGTGTTTAGCGAAAAACGCCGCACGAGACGTAAACCAATACATCCTCTATGTCGGTACGTATACCGTCGGTGAGCATCAGGAAGCAACGGGCAGCAAAGGCATTTATGCATTTCGCGTTCGTGAAGACTTCAACGCGCGGAATGCGCTGAAGATCACTTCCCTGGGTGTAGAAGCCGAAACGCCGAATCCTTCTTTTCTAGCGGCCGATCCGACCGGCCATTATCTCTACGCCGTGAACGAATTCGGTGAGTATAAACACAAACCGGGCGGGGCGGTTTCGGCCTATGCGATGGACCGCAAGACGGGCACTTTGACTTATTTGAATGAGACAGCATCGCGTGGCGCTGACCCTTGCTATATTTCTTTCGACAAAACGGGACACTACGCGCTGGTCGCTAACTACACTGGAGGAAGCATCGCGGCTTTTCCAGTATCAAGCGACGGGCGTGTGGGCGAGGCCTCGGCGTTTATTCAGCATAGCGGCAAAGGAGCCCGGCCAGACCGCCAAGAAGGCCCACACGCACACTGGATTGAGACCACAACGGACAACCGCTTTGCCATGGCCGCCGATCTCGGGCTCGACGAAGTGCTGATTTACAAGTTCGACGCTGCAAAGGGATCGCTCACTCCGAACGACCCTGCATTTGCCAAGCTCGCACCAGGCACAGGGCCCCGACACATAGCCTTCTCTGCCAACAATAAATTTGCTTATGTCGTGGATGAACTTAATTCGACAGTCACGGCGTTTACTTACGATGCCCAACGCGGCGCTCTCCAGTACATACAGACCATCCCGACCGTCCCCGCCGGATTTTCTGGAGTAAATGATACGGCTGAAATCCATATTCACCCGAACAGCAAATATCTTTTTGCCTCCAATCGGGGGCACGACAGCATTGCCGTGTTCGCCATCGATCAGCAAGATGGAAAACTAACAGTGGTTGATCATTTTTCCACGCTGGGCAAGACGCCGCGAAACTTTGAGATTGATCCGAGCGGGCGGTTTCTGTTCGCGGCAAATGAAGACAGTGCCAACATCGTAATTTTCAAAATCGATTTGAAGAACGGGAAACTCATCCCGACCGGCCAAACGCTCAGCGTACCCGCACCGGTGTCGCTGCGGTTCGTGGAGGCACGGTGAGTGTCGTCACCGGCCGAGCGTTCAGTTAAACCTCCTTGGAGGCGGAAGGCCGGAATTCTACAGTTTATTGACAGTTTGGTGACAACTGGATGGAAAGGCTTTCCTAGTATGCTCGTGGCGGCCTCATCGGACGCGGGTTTCACCCCGGTTCGGTTTGTCCCGCACTTTCACCAGGAGACACACCCATGCAGCGCTGGCTTGTTCGTACCTTCTCTGTCGCGATTCTCGCGCTTCTCAGCTCTTCGGCATTCGCTCAATACACGCTCACAAATTTAACTTCGAACGTTTCCGGACAAGCTCCGTTCAACGATCCCTTGCTAGTAAATGCGTGGGGAATTTCTTACGCACCCGGCGGTGATTTTTGGATCAGTGATGCTGGATCAGGCTACTCGACGCTTTACGACGCCACGGGCGCCCCGCAACCGCTGCAGGTCGTGATTCCATCTGCCAGCGGCACTGGCCTCGGATCACCCACGGGAATGGTCTACAACGCCTCACAGGAATTCAAAATTGATACGTGGGTGTCGGCTTTCATGTTCTGCACGCTGGACGGAACCATCAGTGGCTGGTCGCACTTCGATCCGAACAACGCGCTTATTGGCGTCAACAACTCGAAGTCGGGCGCGGTTTACACCGGGCTTGCCATTACGAACCGGACATCGGGCAATTTGCTCTATGCTGCCGATGCGGCCAATGACAAGGTCGATGTTTACAACGGGACCTTCCAGTTTGTCATGTCCTTCACGGATAGCGGCCTGCCGGCTGGCTACACACCATTCAATGTTCAGGACATCCAAGGAAACGTAATCGTTACCTTCTCTAATGGCACTTCGGGCGGCTACGTCGACCTGTTCACCGAAGCGGGGAAACTCAAAGCGCGCATAACTCACGGCGGTACTCTAAACCAACCCTGGGGCATCGCGTTGGCCCCGAAGAACTTCGGATCACTCAGCAACACTTTGCTGATCGCCAACAACATCGACAACTCGAGCACCATCAGCGGGTACAGCACGAAAACTGGCAAATACGTGGGTACGATTCGCGATTCATCCGGTAACCCTATCAAGATCGATCAGCTTTGGGCGATCGAATTTGGAGGCGGATCGTCTTCGAATGGCGCCACTAACCAACTGTTCTTTACTGCGGGGCCGAATAATAACGTCAACGGTTTATTTGGTGTGATTGCGCCCAACTAACCATATACCACGCAAGCCGGGCCGCCAGTTGGCGGCCTTTTTTTCTAAATACCCGTAGTCTGGTACCGCAGAACAGCGAGGGCGAGCCTGTAGTCATACCCAGCCTGCGCATTGCTTATTTCCGCCTGGGTCTGTTGCAACTGCGCCTGACTCAATTCCACAATCGAACTCAGCCCCAGGTTGTAACGGGTCTGCGCAAGACTGAGTGCGAGATTGGCCTGATTTAGGAGCTGCTGTGTGACGCTCACTCTCTGGTAGGCCGTATTCGCGTTTAGCCAACTGGTGCGTACATCGCGAGAAATGCGGTTGCGGAGATCGACTAAACGATCGTGCGCAGCCTGCTCTTGAAGACTCGACTCCTTTGAGCGCGCGTTGAACAAAAAGCCATTAAAGACGGGAATCTCGATATTTACACCAACCGCTCCGTACCAGTTGGAGAGAATCGGATTGCGCACAGGCGTGTCGCCCACGGCGCCGAGGGCGCGAACGTCCGGATAGAATAGGTCCTTTTCGGCCGAATGAAATTTTTGCGCGGACTGATAGGTGAATTGCTGCCCCAATATCTCGGGTCGCATGGAAAATGCCTGGGCAATCAGGTTATTAACATCGGCTGGAGGCTGGGCCGGGGCGCTCACATCATCAACGACAACAAAATCTTGAGCGCTTTCGAAGCCGAGGACGGTCGAGAGCGAGGCCAGGGCCGCGCTGCGATTGTTGTCTGCGTCGAGCAGCAGAAGTTTGGCTTGCGCCAGATTTACATTGGCGAAACTCAGGTCTAACTCAGACTTTAATTTGCTTTGGAACAAGGCCTCGACCTGATCGGTGACGTCCTGTCTGGCGCTAACCGTTTGCCGTGCGACCGCCAATATCGCCTGCGCCTGCAATGCACCGTAAAAGGCCTGATCTACGGCGAGAAGCACCTGTTCCTTGGTGGCAAGGGCATTCTGGTCTTCCGCCTTGGCGGCGTAGTTCGCACTCGAAGTAAGGTTGCGGGTGCGGCCGAAATCGGTGATCAATTGGCTCACCATCGCGCCCGTCGCCGCACGCTCGTAGATGATCGGATTGTTAAGCCCCCCGGCGGTGATTCGGCTCTGATTAGAATCAACTCCAGTTACATCAATGACCGCGGTAGGCCAGAAGCTCGACCGATACTCGCGCGCGACCTGCTGCGAGGCCAAGGCTTGCAAGCGTGCGACAGAAATTTGCGGGTTGTTCTTGATGGCGAGCGCTTCCGCCTGTTTTAGCGTCAGCCCCGCTTGCGGCACTCCGCTGGCCGCATTTGAACTTTGCGGTTGCCCGGGCCCTCCCATCGCGGGTTTGACTGGCAACTGCGGCACGGGCGCGTTCGGAGCGGCCTGCGCAAATAGAGAAGCGCACAGCGCGCAGATGGCAACAATCATGAACATAGTTCTCAATCTCATAGGCATTATGTTTCTTAGTTTTGCGGCACCGACGTCTCTTCTTCGCGACGATGAACGAGCAAGTATGCCGCGGGCACTACGAAAACTGTAAGAATTACTGAGACCGTGAGACCTCCAATGATGGCCCTGGCAAGCGGCGCGTATTGTTCGCTGCCTGCCTCCAGGGCAAGGGCCATGGGAATCATGCCGAGAATGGTGGCCAGCGAGGTCATCAGCACCGGACGCAGACGCACCCGGCAAGCCATCGCGACTGCTTCCTTAATTGGCATGCCTTCTTTTCGCAAGGAGCGCGTGAATTCCACGATCAGGATGCTGTTCGACACCACAATGCCCGTCATCATGATGACGCCCATGAGCGACATCACGTTCACCGTGGTGCCGGTCATCAGCAGAAAAATAATGACACCAGCAATTCCCGGTGGAATCGCGAGCAGAATGATGAGTGGATCAATAAACGACGCAAACTGGGACATCAGAATCAGGTACACCAGGACGACGGAAAGAATGAGTCCAATGCCGAAGCTCTTGAATGACTGCCTCATGCCCTCGACCGACCCACGCATGCTGATAATCACGTTTTCCGGCAACTTGGTATGGTTAATTACGCGGTCCACTTTGTTAGCCAGCCCACCCAAGTCCTGGCTGGCAGGAGAGACGTAGACGTCAATTACTCGCCGGAGCTGATAGTGGTCAACTTCGGTCGGGGTATTGATCATTTTTATGCTGGAGAGCGCTTCCAGCTCTGTAGGATTCGGGTTGTCTGCCGCGTGTAACGGGATCTCGTTCAGGTCCGATAGAGACTTGACTTGCGTCTCAGGGTATTGCACGGTGAGCATGTAATTGTTGCCATTTTTGGGATCTACCCAGTAACTCGGCGCAATCATTCCATTCGAGGTGAGGGCAGTGATGACATTGTCCACGGCCTCCTTGGAGGAAAGTCCCACCCGGCCGGCCATTTCGCGGTTTATATTCAGATCAATGCCCGGGTAATCCAGGTCCTGCGGAATCAACACATCGCTGACCCCAGGTAATTCGCGCACTTGCTGCGCGATGTGGGAGGCCACTTCGTAGGCCTGCCCTTGGTCATTGCCGCTGACCTGAATGTCAATGGGCGCCGGCAGCCCCAGGTTTACCACCGCGTCCACCAACCCGCCCGATTGGAAATAGGTGGAGAGCTCGGGTAAATCATTGTCCAACTTCGCTCGCACTCGCCGCATGTACTCGTAGCTGCCTACCGAATGTTCTTTCTTCAAGCTGACCTGGACGAACGCCGTGTGCTGGCCGGAATTGGGCGTATATATCGCTGAGAAATCCGGTGTAATACCGATGTTGGAAACAATCATGTCGAGATCGCGGGGAGAGACAACTTCGCGAATATCTTCCTCAACCCGCTTGATGTACTGATTGGTTAGCTCAAGGCGGGAACCGGTCGGCGCCTTGACATTAATCACAAATTGACCCGGATCTGTTCGAGGAAAAAAGCTGAGACCCATCAGCGGATACAACCCGAGACTGAGCACGCAGAAACCCAAAATTCCCACAGCTGTGGCCATCGGCCGCAACAAGCTCCGTCCCACAGCAATGTCATACCGCATCAACATCCGGTCATAGAGACGATTGAAGGCGCGAACGAAGCGCTGGAAAGGATTTTTGCCCGCATGGTGGCCAGCTTCGTTGTGCGCTGATTTTATGAACTGTGCACAAAACAGCGGAACCACCGTCATCGCCACGGCATAGGATGCAAAAAGTGAGAAGACTACCGCCGCAGCCAGCGCAGTAAACAGAAACCGGCTTACGCCGTATAGAAACACAACCGGAAAGAACACAATGGCGGTGGTGAATGTCGCCGCCAGCACCGGCATCGCCACTTCTCTGCCACCTTCTTCGGCAGCCTCTTCCGGGCTCTTGCCCATTTCCAAGTGGCGAAAAATGTTCTCAAGCACCACCACCGAGTTATCAATCAATCGAGAAAACGCCAGAGCGAGTCCGCCCAGAACCATCGTGTTGATGGAACCGCCGCTCGCGTTAATCGCCAGAAATGCGGCCAGCGCGGAGAGTGGAATCGAAAGCATGACCGCAACCGTGGCGCGCATATTCCCCAGGAAAATCAGAATCATCAACGCTGTCAATATGAGGCCAATGCCCCCTTCGTTGCCTAGATTGACGATGGCAGTCTTTACGAAAATGGATTGGTCAAAAACAACTTTGGCGACAAGCGACCTCGGCACATCGAGCAGGTGCTTCAGAGATTCCTTGATGCCATTGACAATGGCGATGGTGTTGCTCTCGCCGCCCTGCTTCAAAATTGGAAGATAAACAGATTTTTGTCCATCCACACGTACGATATTGGTTTGAATCGCCGAGGCGTCTTTGGCGACTCCGACATCGGCAACCATGACCTCAGCATTGCCTTCCGACTTCAGCGGTAAGCGGTCTATTTCTTCCGTGGTCGGAAGCTGGCTATTCGTGTAAATGTTGTAATCTTTTGGCCCAATACGTACGTCACCCGCGGGCAGAATCGTGTTTGCGTCATTCACCGTACGCACAACATCCATCAGACTCAACTGGTGTGCCTGCAACTTGACGGGATCCACGTACACCTGGATCTGCCGGTATTTCCCTCCAAAAGGCTGCGGCACCGACGCTCCAGGAACATTGGCAATCTGGTTTCGCACCGTGAACTGCCCCAGATCGTGCAGTTCAGTTTCATTAAGCCCTTCACCTTTGAGCGTAATGAGGCATACGGGCAAACTCGAAGCATCAAATTTTAGGACGACGGGAGGCAAAGTGCCCGGAGGCAGACGTCGCAACTGCGCCATTGCAAGGTTCGAGATGCCGCTCACTGCCGCATCGGGATTCGTTCCCGGCTGGAAGTACACCTTGATCAAGCTAACGCCCGTCAAGGATCGCGATTCGATGTGATCGATGCCACTTCCCAGCGTAAAAAATCGCTCGAAAGGGTTGGTAATATTGGCCTCAATCTGCTCTGGAGGCATTCCGGAATAGAACGTAGCTACCACAACTACCGGAATGTTGATGTTCGGAAACAAATCGACTGGCATGCGTACTACGGTGGTCACGCCGACTACCAGGATGACCAGGCACAGCATGACAATGAAATAGGGATACCGAATCGCAAATCCCGGCATGCTTATTGGGCTCCCTGGTCTGTATATTTTTCGTCCGCCATCGTGCTCACTTTCGGTTCTACGCGCTGGCCGGGATGATACTCGCTGCTGCTGCCCACGATGACCTGGTCCCCTTCGTTCAACCCCGATACCACCTGAATCCGATTCGCCCCTTCAATTCCAGTCTGAATTTGCCGTTCCTCCACCTGGTCCTGGGCATTCACTAAAAGGACAGTTGTCTTGTCCTCACCGCGATGAAGGGCCTGCAGCGGAATCGTAAGAGCGTCGGGGGCGTTCCGGACGCGGACGGTGACATTCGCATACATGCCGGGAGAGAGTTCGTACTTGGGATTGGGCACATCGATCTCCACCTGCATGGTGCGGGTGGAACGATCAAGCGAATCGGTCGCTCGGATGACTTTACCGGTAAGCTGTTCGTTGGTCGCCTGCACTACGATCTCCGCTGGATCTCCATCACGAATACTGGCCGCAAGCGATTCGGGAACCGGTATCCGGAGTCGCAAGACATTCACTTGCGACAGTTTTACAACCGGCATCGAAGCCTGATTCGAAGTGCCCGCCTGGATCAGGGCGCCGGTGTCTGCGTAGCGCCAGGTCACGACGCCATCGAATGGGGCGGTAATACGCGAGTACTCAGAGAGTGCCGCATAATGCGCCCGCTCCGCCTGTGATTCCTCAAGTTGCTGTCGGGCCGCCGCCAATGACGACTTCGCAGCTTCCACCTGAGCTGCCCCCGCTAAGTCTTTGGACGTTGCATCGTCGAGTTCCTGTTGTGCGATGAGTCCTGGGCGCGCTTCTGAGGCCTTTTGCAGGCGCTGCGCGGCCGAATGGATCGCAGTCTGGTCCGCTTCCGCTCGGCTCACGTCACTCTGCGCGCGCGAAATCTCTTCCCGGCTATGGCGGACGCCGGCCTCCGCCGCGTCCAATTGCGCGGTGAGTTCCGGTATTTCCAGGATCGCCAGCACTTGCCCGGTATGCACGCGGTCGCCGATGTCCACGTAGATGTTCTTGATGTATCCCGCGACTTTGGCGTGCAACTCCACTTCCTGATAGGGCAGGAACTCACCGGCAATCGAAAGCGAATTGGAAATGGGTGCGCGTTTAACCTGGACTACGGCCACTCGAGGGGCCGTGTCCGCGGAAGAACTCGGGTTACTGTGGCTGCATGCTGTGGCCAAAATCAGAGCCACTCCAATCACCGCCGTGGAAAATACAGATGGGTGAACTATTTGCCGCACGCATCCTCCTTGAGTTGCTCGCGACGGATAATGCTCATCCTTGCGTCTTTATTGCCCGGAATCCTCGCATACATCACATTCTGTTCCACGCTGATATCTACCGACTCGCCCGGAGTAAGCGCGGGCGGGAGATAGTCAATTTCGGATCGGTACCGCGCTACATACTCGGTACATCCCAGCCGAAACGTAATATCGTGGTCAAACTCGGTCGCCGGGGGTGGCGCATCGGTCAACTTGCTACGGTGCGGCAATATCTTCGTATGCTCATGATTCTCGACCACAATCGCCTTTTCGAACTTTCGATCAGCCGCGCGCAACGTGCCAGGAATGGTCATCGTCAAGAGTGCGCAAATCATCAGCTTGCTAATGGTTTTCAAGTTTTTCTCTTCTCCTTTAATCAGAAATACAGGGAACAGTCGAAGCTCGCGCTCGCTGCTCCCCTGAACACTAATTGGCTGAACAAGATGCATCGTTTACTCGCCGATGGCCGGTAATTGCCAAAGGCACGGCTCGACCTCCGGCAACGTCGACGTACATGTAATGCTTTTGCTGATATACGTTGAGTTGATGTTGTGGAGCAAAGACTGACGGCAGGTAGTCAATAGCCGATTGGTAGCGCAGTGCGTAAACCGTACAATCCACCCGCACGTTAATATCGTAGCCATCATCCTGCGCTACGAGTGGTGCATCCGTCGGATTATCTCCGACGTAATTGGAGGGAGTCTCGTGAGGTTTCACGCTCACCACCATGCCCGATTGATATTGCGGTTCGGTATTGGCGGCCAGACATGCAAAGCTAAGCAAAACAAATGACAACAACCATAGAATCTTCTTCATAGCTCCTCCAGGAGAGAGTTGTGCCGGGGGGCTTGAGGCGAACCTGAATTTGAAATTCAAGGCTCTAGCCGCGTGGCGACTTGCATGTCCACGGGCTGCCGCAAGCATCACGACACATGCTTTTCACAAACTAGGTTGAAAGTGTGTTAGCCAAGAATGAGAAAAGCGGCGGTCGGAGGGGGCCGGTTGTATAACCAACTCTCAGAGAAGAGATGGGTGGGAAGAACATCCGCAGAAACTACGTGCAGAGTGGTTCGCGGCGGAGGAAGAAAAGTAAAAGTTGGAGTCGGGGCCGTCCAGTGAGCGCCATTGGCCAGGAGGTGCTGCCGTTTTGCTTCCGGGGCGTTGCACTTAACCGCCTTGACTATGGAAACATCTGGACTCGAACTGCAATACCGTGTGGCAACGTTAACCGCCAAAGAGCAAATGGCAACGACGACGAGTGCACGGGCGAGAACGCGGACAACACGACGACTCTCTTTTCGAATGGTTGCCATCGGAAAACGAAGACTACAGCAATATTTATACACTACGCGGGCGTCGTTTTTGGGATCACCGAAGTAATTCGCCCATCTAGCTAGATGCGTGCGAACCAGTCGCCGTTGCTTCCGCCACGGCACAAAGTCCTAATAACAAGCGACTTAGTCGGTCTGAAAAAGTAGGGCGTTCCGGTAACAACCGGAACGCCCTTCTCTATTGCGATTACGGCAGGTAATAGCGGAACGAAGTGAAGAACATGTTGTCGTTCGCGTGCACGTTCAGACCGTTTTTGTCCGACCAAGCATCGCGAATGACGTAAGAGTATTGCGGACCCCACTGCAAGGTGCCCTTCGGTCCCTTATAGAAGCGGTACCAAAAGCCGGTCGTCGCTTCCAGGATGTTCTTCGTGTCGCCAGTGCACTTGGAGAGTCCGCCGGGGTTGAACCCGCCGCTGAGCGGAGTCCCGACAGATCCCAATACCGGCACGGTCGCCGTGCCAGTCGGCGTCAACACCGTTACGGTTGTTGCCGCCGGTAGCGTCTCAGTTGAGCAACCTGAGTTGTCGGCCAGAGGTGAGCCATAGCCAATGGCCTTGGTGTCGCTGAAAAGCGTGCGTGCCGCGTATTCGCCGCCGAAGTTGAAGTACACATCGAGCTTCTTCGCGTGGATCTCTGCCGTCGCCAGTGCCTGGTAGCTCTTGATAGGATCAAGTACCCCGTCAGGACGAACTGCCAAATCCGCCAGGCCCGCAGTGCCATAGCGTCCTACGCCGCGTCCGCCGAGGAAGTGGAGGCCCAGGTCAACGTGCTTATTCACGAGTGATTCGCGAGCGTTCACGCCGATACCAGATCCGATGGAAGAATTGTTAAAGGCGCCAGTTGCGGTGGGGGTAGCGGCGGTCTCACCAGGGAAAATGCGGTCCCGGAAATCACTGACTATGCCGAACACTTCGTAGTGTCCCCAACCTGGCTCAAATGCGGCCTTGAAAATGAAATCAGGTGTCGCGTTGTAGGAGTAGTTCGCGGTGGCGTTGTAGAGTCCGCCGCCCGTACCTTGGGCGCCGAGCAAATAGTTGTTGTTGGCGCCATGTCCGCCGACCGTAGCCTGCGAGTTTTCAAGCGCGAAGCCAAGCCACATCTTGTCTCCGAAGTCCTTTGTGACCCGGAACCCGTATTGCCGCGCCCAGCTGAAGCCGACGGTATATTGAGGGTCGATGGTCATCGGCAAGGCCTCGGTGCGATTGTCCATGCCCTTCTTGGTTTCCGTAGCCAAGCTCCACATCTGACCGCCGGTAAATGTCCATCCGCTATTCAAACCAGCCTGTGCCCACACTTGGCGCTGCCGGAGCGTATAGCTGTTGCTCTCGTTATTATTGGACGTCACGCCCGCAGAAAGGAAGTCTGCTTCGTAATAGCCGCGCAGTGTGGCGCTGGGTAGCTTCCCTTCAGCCAACATTGACACACGCGACTGACGGCCAGAACCGAAGAATTCCGACAGATTGCTCTGCGACGCGCCGTCATAAGGGATTGAGTTAAAGGGGGTATTGATGTCAGATCCAAGGGCGTGCGAACGATATACGGTTTCTGCCGCCAGGAACCCACCCGGCGTTAGCGTAATCCCCTTGTAGTGGATCGCCATCGGGCTTTCCAGTTGATCTTTGATGTTCTTCTGGGTTTCTTGGAGGCTGAGCGCCGCATTGGTAGCGTTCGCTTTCAAATCGGTCACATCAGTCTTGAGGGCGGATACCGCTTGAGACTGACTGTCGGCTTGCGTGGCTGCCGCGTCGGCCTTGGCCTGAGCTTGTTGCGCCGCCGACTGGCTTTGATCCAGGCGTTGCTCCAGTTGCTGGATCTGCTGGTCGCGGCTCTGTACCTGCTCGCCGAGTTGGCGGATCTGCCGTTGTTGGGCCTCGACGGCCTGCCTTAAATCACTCAACTGCGCGGCAACGTCCGATTGTGCGCTCGCGGCCTTTCGCTTCGCGCTCTTGGACGTCGGGGCAGTACTAGTTTGCGGAGGTGGCGCCGCGAACGCGCTTCCCAAAAGCGCGAGCGACATAGTCAGAGTCATCATTCGCTTCATTTAGCTTGTCTCCTCGTAAACGAAAGATACAATTAGGTTTAGCTAGAAATGTGGGTGGCCGCACATATTAGAACTGTGCGTACTCCCTTCCATTTTTTTGGAACACTTTAGGCTATGAGCACTTCGTGAATAATTGATGAATATTTGGTGAACATCTTGTAAATCGGAAGGGCCTGTGCAGATTCAGACTCGCAGAATCATAACTTCGGTAGCCTTGATGAGCGCCGCTGCTGTTTGACCTACCCTCAGTTGCATTTCCCGCGCGGACCGTGAGGTAATGATGGAGGTGATTTTCTGGCCGCCAATCGAAAGTGTGACTTCAGCCATGAGCCCGCTCACCCGCACCTCTTCAATCCGCCCGACTAATTGATTCCGTCCGCTTACCCGCCGCAGCACAGCTTCGCGCGTCACTTTGTTTTCCCCGCGCGTACGAAAGAGGAATCGGTCTACTTCGCTCTGTGGGATTCGATGATGACCGCCCGGCGTGCGAACGCTGCGGATCTTGCCGGCATATATCCACTGCTTGATCGTGGGGAAGCTGATTCGCAATTGCGCAGCAGCTTCCCGGGGCAGGAGTAGATCGCCCGCAATCCCATTTGTTGCAGCTTTGCCTCGAGTCGCCATGTTTCCTAAGATGGTGGCACATTCCGTGGTGAAACTCCACCAATCCGCATATATTTGTATCTTTCCTGCGATATAAATATCTTATCCATACGATACAATACGTTTTTGCTTGGAAGGATGCTTATGCCGAAGATCTTTGTGCGTTTTCTTTTGCTGTTTCTATTTCTACCCCTCCCTCTGCTCGCGCACGACGGATATTTTGCCGATTGGTTCGCCCGAGTCGACAAAACGAAAGATGAGCAGCCCCACTGGATCACTCCCATCGCCACGACCACGCCGCGTCTGGAAGAAGAATTTCGTTACGACCAACTTTGGCAGACAAACGGCGAAGGCGTCACCACCGACAACTACGACGGTAGCAAGGGACTGGAGCTGATCCCTTTCGACAAAGTGGAAGTCATTTTCAACGCACCCCCATACCTGGAGCACAATTCGCCTACGGCGAAAGATGGCTGGGGCGACGTGGCATTCTTGGTGAAATATCGTCTATTGTCGGCAAACGAGCATCACGGCAACTACATTCTCACGGCATTTTTGGGCTGGAGCGTGCCCACAGGGTCTTATAAGAACGGTTCTCTGCACGCGATCATTACGCCCACCATTGCCTACGGCAAAGGCTTGGGCGATTTCGATGTACAAGGGACGTTTGGGGTCGCACTTCCTATCGCCGATACCAACCTCGTAGGCCGTAACTACTTGTGGAACAATACCTTCCAGTACCGCTTATTCAAGAAATTTTGGCCGGAAGTTGAACTGAATTCCACCTTCTTTCAAGACGGGGAGCATGACGGCGAAAAACAGAATTTCGCTACGCCGGGACTGGTTTTAGGCCGGTTTCCCTTGTGGAAAAGGGTCGGTTTTACGATCGGCGGAGGGTATCAGATCGCCACCACCCATTTTCATACAAATAACCACAACGGAATCTTGTCAATACGTTTTCCGTTCTGAGCATCGAGTCGCATATATGCTTTACTATCATTCATTTACCCACATGCACGTATCCGGAATCCTCTAGTGCTTCCGTCCGGCGGGTTGAGAGTCTTTTTACTCCTCGCCCCCAAAGCCAAAGTTCGATACTATAACTTTCAGACGCACGGTGAATTGTTCTTGCTATCGAGACCGTGTCCCCACAATGGTGAAGGCCGAATCTCTCTCGGAAGCTGTATAGGAGCGGTTGGGGCATGAATAGAGGGAGATGGCTCGGATACTGAGAATTCCGGTCACAGCCCACAATCAACTGGCAAATTGAAATTATTCTGCGTTCTTTAAGCAAATTAGTGCAGCGTTTGTCGCAACAAGGAAGCGGCGGCCATGGAATTTCTTAAGCGAAAAATCACCAAGGACCAGAGCAGGGATACTGGCATGGCGATGGTCTTGTTGCTGCTGCTGATCTTCGCCGCCAAGATAAGAACGGTTCTGTTCGCGGGAGGTGGAGCAGCAGCAGCCCATCGCGACCTGCGCCTCCTTTATGCGGCCATGATTCTTCATGTCGTCAACATGATCGTACCCAAGGTCTTCTATCCAATTGCCATCTTCTGGCTTGGATTTTCGGACGCGATGGGCGCGGTGATGTCCAAAGTTCTGTTGTCAATCGTTTATTTTCTGGTGGTCACGCCAATTGCGATTTTGCGCCGAATCACGGGCAAAGACTCTTTAAAGCTGCGAGTTTTCAGGGCAAGCCAGGAATCGGTCATGGTGAAGAGGGACCATCTGTTCACCGCAAGAGACTTGGAAAGACCGTATTAAGAGGAAGGAGTTCTTGTCATCATGGATTTCTTAAAAGATTTGTGGGGTTTCCTGAAGCAACGGAAGAAATTCTGGCTGCTCCCGATTATTGTGACGCTGCTCGGCCTGGGCGTCCTCATTGTTCTGGCGAGCGGCACGGCGATTGCCCCGTTCATCTACACCCTGTTCTAAGTAAATAACCATGACCTCAAGCAACGGCACTGAAAATAGCGGGTTGGACGCAAAGAAGAGTGACGCGAAAAAGAAGAGCGCCATCCTTGGCGTCTCCGCGTACTATCACGATAGCGCCGCCGCGTTGTTGATCGACGGCAAGATTGTGGCCGCAGCGCAGGAAGAACGCTTCACTCGCAAGAAGCACGATTCCAATTTCCCGACTAATGCGTGCCGCTATGTTTTGCAGGAAGGCGGGTTGCAATATAAGGACCTCACTGCCGTTTGCTTCTATGACAAGCCATTCCTGAAATTCGAGCGCCTGCTCGAAACTTACCACGCCTTCGCGCCTAGCGGGTTTGTGAGCTTTCTCTCCGCCATGCCCGTGTGGATCAAAGAAAAACTTTTCATGGGGAAGCTCCTGCGCGAGCACCTGGCTGAACTCGGCGAGGGCAACGTGCCCATTTATTATCCCGAGCATCACTTGTCGCATGCGGCCAGCGCTTTCTATCCTTCACCATTTCCCGATGCCGCGATCCTGACGGTTGACGGTGTAGGCGAATGGGCGACAACCACCATCAGCCACGGCAAAGGTAAAGACATCGAGATTCTGCGCGAACTTCAGTTCCCGCACTCGATCGGTTTGCTGTATTCCGCATTTACTTATTACACCGGCTTCGCCGTTAATAGCGGCGAATACAAGCTGATGGGCCTCGCGCCCTACGGCAACCCCGATTCTGCCGATACCGCGCGCTTCAAGAAAAAAATCGTCGAAGACCTCGTCGACATTCGCCCCGACGGCTCCATCATCCTCGACATGGATTACTTCGACTACGCCACCGGACTCAAGATGGCGAACGAGGCGAAGTGGGAAGAACTTTTCGGCGTGCCACGCCGTCCCGCGGAGTCTGAAATTTCGCAGGTTTACATGGATATGGCTCTCGCCATACAGCAAGTCACCGAAGACATCGTGCTTCGACTCTCGCGCACCGCGCGCGAACTGACTGGCAGCAAATATCTCGTAATGGCCGGTGGCGTCGCGCTCAACTGCGTGGCCAATGGAAAAATTCTCAAAGCTGGAATTTTTGATGACATTTGGATTCAACCGGCCGCAGGCGATGCCGGCGGGGCATTGGGTGCGGCGCTTGCCTTCTGGCATATTCACGAGGGCCACGAGCGCAAACTCTGCGGCTGTGCTGACTCGATGCAAGGTTCTTATCTCGGATCGGAATTCTCTGATCGCGAAATCGCGCGAGCGCTTGACCGGCGCGGCGCGGTCGCGACGCATTACCCTGATTTCAAAGAGCTGGCGAAAGTGGTTTCACAGCGTCTTTCCGAAGGCAATGTCGTCGGGTGGTTCCAGGGACGCATGGAGTTCGGTCCGCGCGCTCTCGGCAACCGCAGCATTCTGGGCGATGCCCGCAATCCTGAGATGCAGAAGAAGCTCAATCTCAAGATCAAATATCGCGAAGGCTTCCGGCCCTTTGCGCCGTCAGTTCTCGAAGAAGACGTGCAGGAGCACTTCGATCTCGACCGAGGCTCGCCTTACATGCTCATCGTCGCGCCCATCCGCGAGGACAAGAAGAACGCATTGCCTCCGGGCTACCACGAGAAGCCGCTTTACGAGCGCCTCTACTTCTTGCGCTCCGACCTGCCTTCAATCACGCACATTGATTACTCCGCCCGCATTCAGAGCGTGAGTAAGAAAACCAATCCCCGCTATTGGGAACTCATCAATACCTTCAAAGGCCTTACCGGATACGGCGTCATCGTGAACACCAGCTTCAACGTTCGCGGCGAGCCCGTCGTTTGCACTCCTGACGATGCTTACCGCTGCTTCATGCGAACTGAAATGGATTTCCTCGTTGTGGGAAATTACTTGATGGACAAGCGTGATCAACCCGCCCTCGCCGACACCGGCGATTGGCGAAAAGAATTCAAGCTGGACTAAGCAAAACTAAGTGGAAGGTGCCCTGTCCTTGTCGCGCCTTTGCGACAGGGCGGGGCTTTCTCGTTGTTGGCTCAAATCAGGCTAGATAGGCTGCCGCGCCAGAGACTTCGTGTCCCAACCCGCGAGCGTCGCGGCATGATCGTAGGTGCTCTCGATAAACGCCAGAATTGCCTGATCGGGTGACACGGCATTTCTGACCGCTTCGTAAGGCAGCACAAACTCGCCGAGCTCACGGTGGTAGTATGCCGCCTCCGGCTGCACCGGAGCATCTTTCAATCCGGCCGGCTCCGGCACTGCGTACGAATAGAACGTAGGCTCCAGAATTGCGCCGCTCCCCGGCCAGAATCCATGGCTGATGACCTCATGCGAATACGCCTCGCGCATGAATGCAGGACCTTCACGTGGCGGAGCAGGACGGCCGGAAAACCGCGTCACAGCCAAGTCGAAACTGCCCCAGAAAAAATGCACCGGGCTGCATTTTCCTACAAAGTTGCACTGCGACTGCGTGAACACGCGCGCCACCTGCGAAAGAATCGTCCACCAGCGGTTGGCATATTCGGAATCATACGCATGGTGCACCGTGTCCTCATCGAAGCGGATTGGCGACGGAATCTCCACCGGCATTGGCCAGATTTTAACGGGCAGTCCCATCTCATCGAGTGCGCCCATCACTTCCCGATAAAAATCCGCCACACTTTGCGGACGCAACGCCAGGGCTTTCCCTCGACCATCGGATGCATGAATAATCAGCCGATGATCCACAAAGTCGAACTGAATACTGAATGTGCGCCCGCCGTGCGGCAGAGTCCGAGTCGCGAGCCCACGGGGAGTCACCTGCATCGCAATACCCCAGGAATGATTCAATGGAGGAGCTTGCGCAAGGGCCACTTTGCCGACAATCTGCGTCCACATGTGCAGCGTGGCATAGGTATCCTTCCATGCTTCATAGGGGAGTTCAGGCCAAACCTCAGCGCTCCTGAGCAAGTCACCGCCCGTCATGAAAGCATGTTACCAAAGCGCGACTACAGGGCTTTTGCACTCCTGTGTGCCTGCACAAAACCGCTATACTCTATGGTAAGAAGAGATGGACGTTCGCTGCGAAAAATGCGGGCATGAGAATGATCCGCAATTTCTTTTCTGCGGAATGTGCGGGCAGCGATTGCCATCGACACAGTGGCAGAACGCGACCCAGGAAACGGAAAAGCCGGACCCACCCGAGCCTTCTTCCAATCCCTCAGCGGGATTGCTGTTCCCACCGACCAGCGAACTGAATGCCGCAGACCGCGCCGCATATCTTTTGACCGACGATGACGAAGGCGATCATCCGCGCCACACCGGGCGGCTCTATCTCGCGCTCACATTTCTCATAATTTCTCTGCTCTTGCTGGCCATCCATTGGAGACAGTACGCACACAGTTGGCTCACGGCTTACGTAGCCCGAAGTGCCGCCACAAATCCCGACGAACCGCCCGACACTGGTGAAGCTCCCCTTCCCGCTGCGCCTGCGACGACCGCTCCGCCCACGCCGCAGCCATCAAAGCCCGCGGAGAAATCCGTCAAGGCCGCCGAGCCTTCCAGTGCGCCGCCAGTAGCCTCCGTGCCAGTCAGCACGACTCGATTGCCTGCCGATTTGTCCTCACCAAATTCTCCAGCGCCGCCACAACCTATCAGCCAGCGAGCCCCAAAGCCTATGCCCGTAGCTGCTTCTGCGCCCCATGAAAAACCAGCGGCGTCCGCGGGAGAATCCTCATCCGACGCGACGACCGTCTCGCAATCGATTGCCGACGAAAGTCCAGCGGCGCAGGGAGAGAAATACCTCTATGGAACTGATGTGCCCCAGGATTGCGCGCTTGCCAGAAAGAATCTCGCCATCGCCGCGGACCGCAAGAATTCGCGCGCATTGACCCTCATGGGCACAATGTACGCCACCGGCCACTGTGCGCCCCGCGATTTACCGACCGCCTACGGCTGGTTCGCCCAGGCTCTGCGAACGGATCCGAGCAATCGCAGAATTGAAGATGATCTAAGTCTTATCTGGAAGCAAATGACGCCCAGCGAAAAACAGCTTGCCTTGAAGAAATAAGTTTTGACCGTGTCACGCGTCGGCGAGCTTTTCGAGGCTGGGCTTGCTACCGACGATTAATGTCGATCCGCGAATCTCAATCAGCTTCTTGCGTTTGAAGCTGGCGAACAGCCGGCTCACGGTTTCCCGCGATGCTCCAATCATTTCCGCAATCTCTTCGTGGGTTAGCGTCAGCGTGGTGGACGTCTGACCTTTCGTGGACTGACTCTTCTCGGTAAAATCCAAAATAAACCGGGCGAGCTTCGCTTCCGCGGAGCCGGACAATCCCAAATAACGCACTTCGCGATATGTCGCCTGATAGATTTCCGTCAGAATCTGCGCCACGCTGAGGGCGGCATCGCCATGATCGCGCAGGAATTGCAAAAAAGGCTCGCGCGGAATGAAATTGGCCTGAATCGGTTCAAACGCTTCGGCAGTTACCTCGTAGGGCTTGCCGGAAAGCGTCCCGGGAACTCCAATCAACTCGCCGGGGCCGGCAATTCGTAAAATAATCGACTTCCCTTCGGCAGAACTTGCCGTCATCTTGACCCGGCCGTGGCAAAGAACAAACACGCCGCGCGGCTTTTGTCCTTGCACAAAAAGCACAGCGCCTTTGGGATAGCTGGCCGTCGAAGACAGAGCATCCAGCCCTTGCAGGGCAGACTTTGAAAGATTGCAGAAAACGCGTTCCGTATGGAACGGACAGGTTACACAACTCTCTACGATGGGCAGCCCATAGGGTGTCTTATCACTCGCCACGCGCCCATTATACGACTCGCCCGCCAAAGTCTCGCAAGGGCAAGATCCGAGCGGAATTGTCATCCGTTGGCACCGCGCACGGTCAGTACCGGGCAGGTCGCACGGGAAACGACCCTATGGGCCGTGGTTTCGCCAAGATGGGCGGTCACGCCGGGATGGTTGCCGTGACGAATGCCCAACACGATTACATCGGCAGCCTGTTCGGCGGCATATTCAACGATTTTCTCGGCCGGATCGCCGTAAATAACCATTGGATCAGGCCGGCACCATGGCATGGAGTCGGCAGGCACCATTGCGTGTAATTGGTGCAGCGCATCGGCGATGGACAGTTCACCCAGCATTTCTTCTTTCCGAAGTTGGCGGATCACGTGCAGTAGAATCAGGCGGCCCTGGGTTTCCTCCGCAAAAGAGAAAGCATAAGGAATCGCGGCCAGCGAGGCCGCGGAAAAATCGGTCGCGTACAGGATGCAGCGCATTTGCAGCGTCGGCTTGGCGCTTGCGCCCGGACCGACCGTCATGACGGGGATGTTGGAACCACGGAACACTTCCTCCGCAACAGAACCCAGCAACATTTTTCTCACGCCCGTACGCCCCTGAGTGCCGGCGACGATCAAATCAATATGTTCCTGCTTGATAACATCTTCCAGCACCGGCCAGAAAGCGCCGCTGTCGACCCTCGTTTGGTGTGACAGATCGCGCAGCTTGGTCTCCATTTTCTTCATTTGCGCCTTGGCATATTGCTTCTGCCCTTCTTCGACCTCGGCCGCGAGTTCCGGTGTAGTCGTCGCATAGACATCGGGCACCAGCACGTGCAAAACGTGGAGTTTGGCTCCATACTCCATCGCCAAGCTTTTGGCGCAAGGAAGTGCGCCTTCAGATGCCGCGGAGAAGTCAGTCAGATAGAGGATGTTGTTGAGAGCAATTCGGACTCGGGTCGGGTTGTCGGCAAGTTTCGGCATCATTCACCTCGCAAACAGAAGCATCGATGAAATCGATTTGGCTGTGCCGTGATGTTTATCACCGTGCCGCATGACGGCGGTCACTGCTTCTTTATATCCATCGGCGCAACAATAAAAACGCTGAATGACGACAGAAGGTCGAGAAAGAAGGTCAAGATAAAAGGAGGTTTATATGAAAATCCTATTGGCAATTGATGATTCCCGTGGCGCGCAGGCCGTGATAACCGAAGCGCTGAACAGGATGTGGCCGGATAACACAAGCTTCTGCATCCTGAACGTGGTCGATTTGCGGCATTGGGATGAAATGCCCGAGTTAATCGAGGACGCGCGAAGAGCAGGAGAAAAACTTGTCCGGCAGGCCTGCGAAAGGTTCAGAATCGTGGGCCGCGAAGTTAAAGGTGATGCACCCCTCGGCTTCCCCGACAAAGCCATCAGCAAGTACGCCCGAGAGTGGGGCGCGGATTTAATCATGATCGGTTCGCGTGGATTGAACACCGTAACCCGCTTCCTGTTGGGAAGCGTTGCCCAGGCGGTCCTGCGCGACGCGCCTTGTTCGGTGGAAGTTGTGCGGCCGCGAACGGCCGAACAGCAGACCTCCCATCCAATGAGGATCCTTGTCGCAACGGACGGCTCTACTTGTTCGTCCTTGGCGGTTCGTACTGTCGCAAAACGGCCGTGGCCAAAAGATACGCAAGTGCTGGTGGTAACGGCGGTACAACTCGTGGCCCCGGACGCGTTGCATTTCTCAGCTTCTCTGGCCCCTGAGTATCCGACCGCGCTCCTGGCGGAAATCTGGAAAGAGGCGGAGGCGCGGGCCGGCGAGGCGGTAATCGACGCGCGCAAAATTCTGGAGCATGCGGGATTGAAAGTCAGCACCTATCAATCCACCCCGGCTTGCGAACCCCGCGTCGCGATATTGGACGAAGCATCCAAATGGGAGGCAGATCTGATTGTCGTGGGTTCGCATGGTCGCCACGGGGTGGATCACTTGCTCATGGGCAGCGTCTCTGAAGCAGTTGCCCTCCACGCAAATTGTTCGGTCGAAGTTGTCCGCGCTGCGACTGCAAGCGTCGAGCAGGAACATGAGCTTATAGCAATGGCATCTGCCTGAATAAGCGCTCCAAATGCAACAAAAGCCCCGTCGCTCCCACGACGGGGCTTTGCTTTTGGGCCCCGCCCGAGTCGCCGTGGAAGCCTCCGCCTGCCGCCGATGACTCCGGTACCGAACGAAATGCGGTAATATGTGACCAATCCATCAAAGTCGTTATCACGTACCTTATATGAAACGAGAGCAACCGTTTGGCGAGAGCTGAGCCGAGTGTTGGCCCGAGTGAGGCCCATAACGACGCCTTTTTATTGGCGGCGATCCGTGGCGGGGATGAAGCCGCCATGGCGGCGTTATACGACCGCTACTCCTCGATTATTTACTCGGTTGCACTCCGCGTCTTGGGCGACACCGGCTCGGCCGAGGATGTCTTGCAGGAGGTCTTCCTGCAATTGTGGAGAAATCCTGCGCTGTTTGACTCGAGCCGCGGTCACCTCGCGCCCTGGTTGGCCGTCATCGCTCGCAATCGTGCGATCGACGGTTTGCGAAAGCGGCGGCCCGAGACCGACATCGCCGATGTTATCGTTTCGGTCGAACCAGACATGGCTGGGGAAGCTGACCGGACGCGGGCCATGGAAAAAGTTCGCGGAGCGCTGGGCAACATGCTCCCCGCTCAGCGCACAGCTTTGGAGATGGCCTATTTTGAGGGATTGAGCCACTCGGAAATTGCGTCGAAAACAGGCGAGCCGTTGGGTACGATTAAAACCAGAATTCGCTCTGGCTTGCTGACCTTGCGCAAGGCTTTTGAAACATGAGATCAGAATACTGATGGCCGCACACGAACAATTCGCGGACGACTTGGCTCTCCTCGCCTTGGGCTCGTTGCAGGGCGACGAGCGAATCGCCCTGGAGAAACACCTGGAAGGGTGTGCCAGCTGCCGTCTTGAGCTCGACCAGTTGCGGGGTGATATGGCCCTCATGGCACTCTCGGCGGGAGGGCCTCGCCCGCCCGCGCGTGCCCGTCAGCGGCTGATGGATGCCATTGCACGGGAACCTCGCAGCTCCAAGAACATCGTCTCCGCGGCCGCCCGTCCCTCCTGGTGGCGTGCCGCCACGCTGTTCATCGCCGGCGCCAGTGCGCTTGTCATCCTTCTGCTCGTGCGGCAGGACACAATTTTGATTCATCAGGCGCAGAGCCTCGCGCAACAGGTCGCCGGCCTTCAAAGCCAATCATTGACCGAACAAGCGGAACTCGAAGATGCGCGTGAAATTGTCAGCACCCTCACGTCGCCCGATGCGCAGCGTGTAACCCTGGTCGCTGTCAAAACGCCGCCTCGGCCACAAGGTAAAGCAATTTATGTGCGCAACCGCTCCAGTTTGATTTTCCTTGCCAGCAATCTGCCGCAGCTTCCTCCGGAAAAAATCTATGAACTCTGGCTGATTCCGCAAGCCGGGCCCCCTGTGGCTGCCGGCTTATTCAAGCCTGACGCTCACGGCAGTGCGACGGTCGTGAACCCGCCGCTGCCCGCCGGAGTCGAAGCCAAGACCTTCGTGGTCACGCTCGAACCCGAATCAGGCTCGCACGATGCTCCCCGCGGAAGTGCCGTCATCTCCGGGCAGGGCGAGTAGATTTCCGCCGATGCCCGCAGTCGCCTCTCCCGCTGGACGCAACGGCCAATTCTTTGAGAAACTTTGCGGGTGAGGTTCATCGTGAAACTGCTTCCGATTTTTCTCTATCCCATCTGTGCCCTTACCTCGATCGGCCTGCCGGCCCAGACGCAAATATTCTCAACTTCCGCCGGGCCGGTCAAAATCACCCCTTTGTACCATGCGAGTACGCTCATCGAGGCCGGCGGCAAGGTCATTTATCTTGATCCCTCGAAGCCCGCGCAATTCGCCGGGCACCCCAAAGCTGATTTGATTCTGATTACCGACATCCACGGCGACCACATGGATCCTGATTCCATCAAAGAAATCAGCACCGACAAGACTGTCATCTTTGCCGCACCCGCCGTGACCAAGACTGTCACCAGCGCCATGCCCATCGCCAACGGCGAAACCAAGTCTTGGGGCGACTGGACCATCGAAGCCATACCCGCCTACAACTTGAAGCGCGGTCCCGAGCCCGGCAAGCTTTTTCACGATAAAGGACGCGGCAATGGCTATGTCCTTACTTACGGCGGCAAGCGCTTTTATTTCTCGGGCGACACCGAAGGCATTCCTGAGATGCGAGCTCTCAAAAATATCGACGTCGCCTTCGTTTGCATGAATTTGCCTTACACCATGCCGCCCGAAGAGGCCGCCGAAGCCGTCAAAGCCTTCCATCCCAAAATCGTAATTCCCTATCACTATCGCGGCTCCGACCTCACCGTTTTCCAGAAAGCGCTGGCTGGCACCGGAATCGAAGTGCGCTTGCTCGAGTGGTATCCGAAATAAAATCCAGCCGCATTGGAGAGCCTGATGGCTGCATCCGCAACGCCACCCAAATCCGATTTAAGCGATTCCCTTGCCGCTGAGCGAACCTTCCTCGCTTGGATTCGCACCGGTCTCGCTTTGATGGGATTTGGTTTCGTCGTCGCGCGCTTCGGTTTGTTTCTGCAACAACTGCAATTCATCGAACACGCGCCCCAGACTTCTTCCTACGGGTTGTCGCTTTGGTTCGGCACCGCGCTCATTGCGGCCGGCGTCGCCGTTTATCTCTCTTCCGCCTGGAATCATTTCCGCATCATCCGCGAGTTGAACCGCGGAGAGCCCCTGCCCGCGCGGCCATCTCTCCAGGGAATCATCGTCGCGTTATTTTTGGCCGTTGTCGGCCTTACCATGGCCATCTATCTGGTTTCAGTGCGCGCTTCCGCTAAATCCCAACCAACCCCTCGTGAGGAGATATCCATGACCACCCCAAACAACGGAATCATTTCCCTTCCCAGCCATCATTCCGTAGATGAGACCGTCGAAAAGCTCAAGAACATTTTGCAAGCCAAGGGTGTTACTCTCTTCGCGCTTGTGGACCACAGCGGCGAAGCCGCAAAAGTGGGGATGAAGATGCCGCCGACAAAATTGCTGATTTTCGGCAGTCCAAAGGCAGGCACGCCCCTGATGCAGGCCGCTCCCAGTGTTGCCATTGACCTCCCGCTCAAGATTCTGATCGCAGAAGATGCGCAAGGTAAGGTGTCGGTCAGTTACAACAGCCCGGAGTATTTGCAGAGCAGGCACAACTTGCCCCCGGATTTGCTGGCCAACATCGCCACCGTGGGAACCCTGGCCGGCAAAGCCGCAGAATAGCTTCTAGGGGCTTGTTGGCGTCCCCTGTTCGTCGCAGCTGTGCCGGTCGAACTGCATTTGCAGATTCGCCGTCGCTTCCCTCACGCTGCCGTACATCTTCATCGGCGCTTTAAACTCGCGTCCACACGCCTGGCACGCTGCCACGACCGGGACAATGCCCAGCCGCTTTACAACGCGGATTACACGGGCTGCCATACCAAATTGTCCCTCATCACAAATACGTTTCCAATAGCTTGTATACTGCTTTTTCAAATTTTACGAGGCTTTCATGAAGCAGCATCATTTGCGAATCGCGCTCTTTCTTTTTCTTGCCCAGTCTTTACTGGTGCAAGTGTCTACTGCTGCATCCCAGGCATCCTCGGCTCATTTCGAGCAACTCAGCGAGCAGTTCATCCATGAAACCCTCGCCTTGTCTCCCTCCAATGCCTCCCAAGCCGGGTACCACAAGCATGTCGACCCCAAAACCGGCAAGACAATTGAACTCGATGCCCTCCTCGACGACATGAGTACCGCCGGAATCGCAGAGCAGCGTCGCGTCTATGCCGGCTGGCGCGAACGCTTCCGCAAAGAAACACCGCTCACTTCGTTGAACCCCGAAGACGCCGCCGATTGGCAACTCATCGATGATCAAATCGGCCTCACCCTTCTCGAGTTCGACAAAATCCAAAACTACAAACATAATCCCACGGTCTATGTCGAACTTCTCGGCGGTGCGCTTTTTCAGCCCCTCACCGATGACTACGCACCGCTGGAAGTACGCGTGGGGCATGTGATTTCACGCATCTCCCAGATTCCGCGCTTTCTCGACCAGGCAAAGCAGGAACTCGAAGACGCGGATCCCATCTACATCAAGGTCGCAGTAGAAGAAAACGATGGCAACATAGATTTGATTCAGAGCGACGTGGCCAATGAACTTCCAACCGGCTCAAAGCTGAAAGCGGACTATGACCGTTCCGCTCCCGCGGCAATCGAAGCGCTCAAAACTTTTTCCAAGTGGCTCGAAGATGATCTCGCGAAGCGGCAGACCACCCGGACCTGGCGTCTCGGCAAAGATTGGTATGCGGAGAAATTCCGCCTCGTCATGGAAACGCCCGTAACTCCCGAGCAAGTCCTCGCCGACGCCGAGGCTCAGCTCAGCAAAACTCGCGCCGAAATGCTCGAAATCGCACTGCCTTTGCACAACCAGATGTATCCCGGTCACACCGATCATTCCGATATGAGCCCGCACGACCGCGAAAACACCATCATCCGCGAAGTCCTCGACAAAATTGCCGACGATCACACCACCCGCGATCGCCTCATGGAAACCGTGGAAGGCGATCTCGTCGGCATTCGCAAATTTATCGTGGACAATAAGATCGTCACCCTCGAGTCGCGCGACAATCTCAAAGTCATTCCCACCCCGCCCTTCGAGCGCGGAATCTATTCCGTCGCCGGCTTCCACGGCGCGCCCCCGCTCGATCCCAACGCCGAAGCCGAATTCTGGGTCACGCCGATCGATCCCAAAACGCCCGACGCCAAAGCCGAATCCAAGCTGCGCGAGTACAACAACTGGGTGTTGCAGTGGCTGTGCATCCACGAGGCTCTCCCCGGTCACTATGTTCAAGCCGAGCACGCGAATGATATTCAACCGCCCACGCGTCGTCTCGTTCGCGGCCTCTTCAGCAACGGCGCTTACGTCGAAGGCTGGGCCGAATACGGCGCCCAGGTCATGCTCGCCGAGGGTTACGCCAATCGCGATCCCCGCTATCGCCTCAGCTATTTAAAAGTCTGGCTCCGCGCCATCTGCAACTCCATTCTCGATGTCCGCATGCACACCATGAACATGACCGACACCGAAGCCATGGACCTAATGATGAAAGATGCCTTTCAAACCCAGGCCGAAGCCGAAGGCAAGCTGCAGCGCGCTAAACTCGCTTCCACGCAATTGCCAACTTACTTCGTCGGGACTCGCGAATGGTGGGATTTGCGGAAGAAATATCAAGCGGCCAAAGGCAAGAACTTCACTTTGGCGGAATTCCACGACCGCGCTCTCGATGAAGGCGCACTGCCCGTGCCCATGCTCGAGAACCTGTTACTGCCGCACTGACCCGGCGAGCAATAAAATAGGGGCAAGCTCTCACCCTTGCCCCAAGACTTGTGTTTCCCCAGGAGTTAAAACAAGTTCCAGGTGAACTGGTTGTAAACCTCATGGTGGTACTGCACTTCGGGAGCTTTGACAAAAGTCCCCAAAGAACGTGCACAGCGGTCCGCCGCCGTCTCTTTCAATTCGGCGTATCGGGCTTTCACATCCGGCCCGAGTATTTTCGTGGTCCACTGTGACTTATTAAAGTGATCAATGGCCGTATAGACATTATCCGGAAGATAACGCTCCGCCTGCCGCAGGTTCTTGATCTTCGAAGTCTCGCCATCAATGCCGCTCTTGAAGATGGAATATAACGCCAGATACGGATTCGCATCCGGCCCCACTGACCGCACCTCCACGCGCATGCTCTTGTCGTTGCCGATCGGGATGCGCACCATCGAGCCGCGGTCCGTTGCCGAAGCCTTAATCTGGTTCGGCGCTTCAAAGTGCGGATCCAGCCGCCGGTAGGCGTTCACGCTCGCATTAAGAATCAGGCAAATGTCATTGGCATGCGTAAGCACACGATCCACGAACGACCAACCAAGTTTGCTCAGCTTCTCGTCGCCCTTCGGGTCCCAGAACAGGTTCTTTCCACCCTTGCTGATGGAAACGTTGGTGTGCATTCCGTTCCCGTTCACGCCCACCACTGGCTTCGGCAGGAATGACGCCGTCATGTCCATCTTCGTCGCCACCTGACGGCAAATCAGCTTATAGAGTTGAATCTGATCCGCGGCCGCCACAACTTCGCCGTACCCGTAATTAATTTCAAATTGCGACGGCGCCACTTCTGGATGGTCCTTCTCATTCTGGAAGCCCATCGCTCGTTGAATCTCCGCAGTCGTATCAATAAACGTCCGCAGCGGGTCCCCCGGCAGCGAGTGGTAATACCCGCCTGTATTCACGTATTCAAATTTGCCCGTCTCGTGGTAGCGCTGCTCGGCGTCCGCACCCTCAAACAAGAAGCCTTCAATTTCGTTGGCCGCGTTGAGAGTGTAGCCCTCTTTTTTATTCAAATGCGTGGCATAGCCTTTTAGCACGCCGCGAATGTCCGCGCTATACGGCGTTCCGTTCTTATCGATCACCTCGCCAAACACCAGAACCTTGCCCGATCCAAAAAAATCCGCCGGAGCCCAGTAGAAAGCCGCCCAATCAATTCCCAGGCGCAGGTCGCTTTCCCGCTGCGCGGTAAAGCCGCGAATCGAAGATCCATCAAATGTGAGGTTGTCGTAGCTCTTGATGAGAAATTTCTTGTCGTAATCCAGCATGTGCAGGCGGCCTTCCAGATCGCTGAACAAAACGGTGACCGCCTTAATTCGCTTTTCGCCGCTTAAATATTTAATCCGTTGTTCCTGCAATTTGTGCATCGGAACCCGGTTCTTGCGCTGTTCCTTTGCTTCCAGATTTAGTTCTTCAAGTTCGTCGTAAGAGAGCGCGAGGAAGTTACGCAGTTCAGTCGACATGAATCTCCTTTTGAATTTTTTATGAGCGAATTTTGCACAGGGGACGCCATCCGGGATGAATGACCGACTAAGGTTATCGCGGCTGCCGCAACCCATCCAATCAAAAAAGATAATGCTGACTATTCATAGAATTTATGGCGCGCAGCCCTCCCGCCTTTACGCCGTTTATTCCGGCGCCCGCGCGCCCCATCCTCACGGCTCTTAACCCCATGTCATCCCGAAAGTCCGCGCTGTCTCCAGCGGACTGAGGGACCCCGCGTGCAGCGCCATAACTCTTACCACCTTGTCATTCCGAGCCATCCGCAGCCGCGCCAGCGGTGAGGATGTGCGTAGGAATCTGCTTTTACTGAGCCTAAATCAATTGATCAGGAGACATTCCCTGCTCCCGCAACCGCCTAATGCTCAGCGCATCGTGCCGCTTCGCCAACCGCACACCAGCTTCATCACGAACCAGCTCGCAATGATAGAAATCAGGAATGGGAAGATTCAAAGCCCGATACAGCAGAATCTGCCGCGCCGTGGATTTCAGCAGATCGGCTCCTCGGACGACCTCCGTAATCTGCATGGCCGCGTCATCGACCACCACCGCCAGTTGATACGCCGGAACGTCATCTCTGCGCCAAACCAGAAAATCGCCGAAGTCGCGTCCCGTCGTGAAACTCTGCGGGCCTAAATTTTTATCCCTGAATTCAATCGCGTCGCCATCAGGAACGCGAAACCGCCAATTCACTCCTTTGGGCGAATCGTACTTCGGTCCATGCGTGCGCGATCGGCAGCGACCCGAATAAACGGGTTCGTCGTCAGCAGGGTCAACGTTTTCATGCGGCGCTGCCGCAGCATCAGCAACGTCCTTACGGGAACACTTACAGGGATAGATGAATCCCCCATCGCGCAGTTCGCGCCACGCCTGCCAATAAAATTCCCGGCGCTGGCTTTGAGAGTACGGAGCGAAAGGCCCACCACCATCCAGGTCAACGTCCGGGCCCTCCTGCCAATGAATGCCCAGCCAGCGGAGGTCTTCATACATCGCCGCCACAAATTCAGGACGGCAGCGCTGCGCGTCTAAATCTTCATTGCGAAAAATCAACCTGCCCTGATTTTCACGCGCCCGCTGCGCCGCAATCCAAAACGTCCGCGCATGGCCAATGTGCAGCAATCCCGTCGGCGACGGCGCAACTCGTCCGCGATATGGAGAAGGCCGTGACACGCTTGCATTCTAAAAGAATCGGGAGAACAGTCCGTTTCATCCGGTGTTTGGCTCAAACAGCAAGAGGAGCCGAGGCGCACACCTCAGCATCCCATAACCGCTCGAGGCGAGCTCCTCGCAATTTCGAGGCAACAGGCGTAGCCTTTGACTGGAATTCCACAAGACTACTCTCAACTCGGGGGAGGAGCCAAAACGCGGACATGCGCCATCTCGTTTGGTCTTTAGTTGGAACCCTCGCTTTTTCGAGCGCGGGGCTTGGGCAGCCCAAGGAATATCCGCTTACGCTAACCGTCTGGGCAACGGTTGCATATTACGCTAAGCCAGACGGAACAGCGACCCATTGCACAGTTCTCGGCGTCGGAACCGAAACGCCCGACGCCTCCGGCACGGTTGCGTCACTGACGCCGAACTGCGATGCGGAGGCAGGGAAGGGGCAAACCTTTGTAGGGTTGGCGTCCTTCGTTTCCGTGGCAGATGGGAACTACTACGGGATTAAGTGCGTAAGCTGCTATAGCAAGCTTGGGGGATCGGGCGCGGGATTGTTTTGGCGCGGAATGCGCGGAAAGTTCGACGACGATGATGTCAAACGGGGACTGATCCCTCCCGGTAAATACAAGGCCCGTTGGGATAAAGGAAAACTAAAGGCACTCTATTTTGGCAAAGATGCCAAGTGGAAGGAACTCACTTTCACGATTACGAGCTCACTCCCTGTGACTCCAGAAATCGAGCACGAACTCGAAGAAGAAGGCAGACCTACACAGCAGCAGGCCAAGTGAAATCCGAGACGGACTGGACGCCCTTCGTCGGGGCTTGGCGGGGCGCGCTCCTGTCAGTATCCGACCCGTAAGTTTCGTCCCTGGGCCATCATATTCGTTCTCTGCTAGGCTGGCGAGCGCTTGCCCCCGCATATCGTTCGCCGTCGCATCAAATGAGGACGCGGTTGAAACCTTACATATCCGGAACCTCCCCGCACGGGGCAGATGACCGACGATCACATGATCCCCTTTTACCCGCTTTCCTTCAACGACTTACAGGCATGTACTAATGAGTCAGAAATTGCCTCCTAAGCCACTGATAACAAGTAACTTACACATGGCCGTTAAAACGATTTAATTTCGCCCAGGAGCGCGATCGTTTGATTCCGACCCTTCCAGCCTGGCTCCAAGCGCGATTTCGCGTCCTAAGGCATCCCGGCGATTTCTAATGGCACTCAGGGATTCGGGTTGAACTTGGAAATATCTCCCAAGAGGCTGCCCCACCATTTCGCGCACTTGGCGAAAGGGTGGGAGGCAGGAGATCGTACAAAGATACCAACGGAATAAACAAATCAGGAGAGTTTTCGCGAGTGCACAGAAAAACGCGCTGTCAACGTTCGTCGTACCCATCCTTTCGCAGAAAGCGCGAAATGATGGGGCAGCCAGGTCGTAGGGACGCGCGCTAAAGTGCAACGGGTGAGGCAAGCCTTCCCTCACTTCCCTCTTTCCAGTTCTTCCATGCTCACGTCTTTGATGTGCGTGCTGATGTACCAACGATACCCAAAGGGATCGCGCACTCCCGCCGAGCGGTCGCCGTAAAATTGGTCGGCCGGCTCGCGCTCACTCTTTGCGCCCAGCGCAAGTGCCTTGCGGTAAACCGCGTCGCAGTCTTCAACATAAAGTTGCAGGCTTACCGGCGAGCCGCCATAATGCTCCGCACCATAAGCCTCGATGGATGGATTCTCATCCGCCATCATCAGGCAACAATCGCCAATCTCAATTTCGGCGTGCGACACACGGCCGCTGGGCTCTTTCATGCACAGCCGCTCCTTCGCCCCAAACGCATTCTTGTAGAAATCAATCGCAGCTTTCGAATCCTTCATCATCAAGTAGGGCTGTACCGTGTGATATCCATCTGGAATCGGTTTTACTTTTGCCATGACGTCCTCCTCATGAACCTGATTGTGGCATTTCCCGCGAAACCACGATTGTAAAAAACTGACCTGAAAAATTTCCGTTGTCTACCTCTGCCTTGTCATCCCGAAAGTCCGCGCTTTCACCAGCGGACTGAGGGATCCCGCGTGTAGCTCCATGACTCTTACCACTTGTCATTCCGAGCCATTCGCAGCGAAGCGAGAATGGGCGTAGGAATCCGCTTTAACCTAAACAATCGGCACGTGATTCAAATGTTCCGTCGCCTTCGCCAGATATTGTGAGGGTGTAAAGCCGGAAAACACTTTAAAGTCATGAATAAAGTGCGCCTGATCGTAATAGCCGCAGTCGAGCGCCACGTCTGCCCAATCCACAGCCTTTTGCCCATGCACGGTTTGCAACACGCGCTGAAATCTCCGCACCCGGCAGAACGCCTTGGGCGTCAAACCGACTTGCTGATGAAAGGTCTCGATAAAGTGCCGCTGGCTGAATCCCACTTCTCCGAGGATGGAAGAAACGGCTACATCACGACGCGAACGACAAATCCGTTGCAGCGCAAACGCCACCGCGGGATGCAGTTCGAGCGGCCGAGCCAGTTGTTGCAGCAGGCACTCCTCAGCCGCCCGGAATTTATCTTTCACCGTCGGCGCCGTGAGCAGCCTCTCGCGCATTTCGCGCGCGGCCTGCTTCCAGAGATCTTCGAGCGCAACTGATCTATTTTCGAACTCCGATGCCGGCATCCGGAAAAACGGAAATGCGCCTCCGGGGCGAAATTGCACCCCGAATACACGCTCCTGCGAGGCGGTATCTATCGCAAAGCCTTCCGTGCCCGCGCCGGTAAAAACCGCCGTCCCAAAAGAAGCAAAGCGCTCAAGATTTTGCGCATTGTAGATTCGAAAAGGCTCCTCGCGCAGGTTGAACACCATCCCCGGCTCGCCGTTCGGCATCAACCGCTCTTTGGCGTGGGACCGCGGAGGGCTTTCCCAGTACCAGAAACAATCCACAAAGGCCGACAGTGGAGGTCCCGGGTTGTGCTTGCACGAAACTGTTTCTGCCATGACGTCGTCTCTATGCGGGAGCGGGAGTAACGCCCTTCAACGCCTTCAACTCATCTTGTAATTTCTGCCAGTCTTTCGGGTTCTTCTTGGTTGCAATCGGAGCATCCATGTTTTCATAAAACGTCAAAAGATTGTTCTGCAACGCCGGTGTAACCGTCGTCAACGATTTTTTCGACAGTTCATCAAGGAGTTGCGCATAGGTTTTGTCGGTCAAGGCGTACTCTCCCGCCCGCGTGTCCTTGCCGGTGTCGAAGTCGCGATTGGGAAGATCCACCTTTCCAGTGCCTGCCTGCCGAAGCAGGGCAGAATAACTCACCACCGTTTCATCCACGCTCTTGATGTACATGTCTTCCGTCTGCTTGGTCGGGACCTGAAAACGGACCGCCTTGAAAGGCCCGATCTTGGGCACAAGATTAAGAAAAAATGCGATGATCCTCGCTCCCACTCCCGGTTTGCGATACTCGGTCCCCCACTCGTGCTCGTAGTTGCTGCGCGAAAGATAATAGAGAAATTTTTTCTTGTCGAAATTGGGCGTATCTTTCACGATCTCCTCGCGCCGGGAAATCAGCGCCACGCGGGTCATCTCCGGGATTATCCTGCTCACGCTGCGCCGGTAGCTGCCAATCGCGAGATCTACGTTGCCAAATACATCTTCCAGCTTCAAGCCGTAGGTTTCCTGAAAAGCCCGTTCCAGCAGCGGTTTCGATACCTGAAAACCAATCATGTCGTGATAGCTGTCAGAGGTGTAGCGGTTCTTCGCCACCTGCACCACGTCGAAGCCAAACTCGGTGCGAATATGCGCTTTGGGATTATCTTCATAGGTGACCGAATTCCCATGTTTCCGCCGCAGCTTGGGAAATTCAATGGCCACGGCGCGGTTGACCGCGGGATGGCCGTCATTGTCCGCGGCGTAGTGCGACAGTGCCCCGAGGGAAAAAGCATACTCGTTCAGATCTGCCGAATCCTGAATGAGGGCATTCACGAAGTCTCCGCTGCGCACGTAATGGACAAGGTTGCTGAAGAACTCACTGCCAAACGGGTAATAGCCCATGTCCTGAATCAATGAACCGCCGTAAGCATAGGCATGCGCTATGCGCAAATCATCGGGAGTCGCCGAGGGAAAGCGATGCAGCAGAAGTGGTTGAATCTGATCAACCCATCGCAGGTCCACGACCTGCTCGTGCGTCAACACGGAGTACGCGGTGGTTCCCGGTGAAAGCACCAGAAGCGCGAGAACCACCCAGAGCCAATGAAATACCCTCGGCATGGGCACGCCTAGCATGACCGAGCGCATGAAATTAGGCAAGAAAGATTGGCGCGCATCATTTCGCATTTAAAATCAATCATGGCCTTTGATGCGCTTTTGCTGGTTTCGTTTGGCGGACCGGAGAAATGGGAAGATGTGATTCCCTTCCTGGAAAACGTCCTCAGGGGGAAAAACGTGCCCCGCGAGCGCATGTTGGCCGTGGCCGAGCATTATTATCACTTTGGCGGGAAGAGCCCCATCAACGACCAGAATCGCCAGCTCATCGCCGCCCTGGAAATTGACTTCGCGAGAAACGGCGTAAAGCTTCCCATCTACTGGGGCAACCGCAACTGGCATCCTATGTTGGCGGACACATTGCGGCAAATGAAAAACGATGGCATCAAGAACGCCCTGGCTTTTTTCACCTCGGCGTTCAGTTCCTACTCGGGTTGCCGGCAATACCGCGAGAATATTGCGGCGGCACAGGGGGAAGTGGGCGAGGGCGCTCCGCAAGTCACCAAGGTGCGGGCTTTTTATAACCATCCCGGATTTATTGAGGCCGTCGCCGATCGCGTGCGGGCTGCGTTATCCTCCCTGCCGCCTGATTTGCAGGAAAAGGCTCGCGTCATCTACACGGCCCATAGCATTCCAACGGCTATGGCTGAAACGTCGAATTACGTGCAACAACTTGAAGAAGCCTGCCGGTTGGTTTCCGCGTCCTTGGGACGAACCGGCGGTCGTCTCGCGTACCAAAGCGGGAGCGGACCGCCCACGCAACCCTGGCTCGGCCCGGACATCCTCGATTGCTTGAAAGAGACAAAACAGCAAGGTATAGCCTCTGCGGTCGTTATCGAGCCCATCGGCTTCATCTCCGACCACATGGAAGTCCTCTACGATCTCGACACCGAAGCGCGCAACTTATGCAAAGAGCTGGACTTGCCCATGGCACGAGCAGCAACCGTGGGCACGCATCCATCTTTTGTCGGCATGATTAGTGAGTTGGTCGGGGAACGCCTTCACTCGGGTGCGCCGCGCCGTGCTTTGGGCACTATGGGGCCAAATCACGATATTTGCCCTGAAAATTGTTGCCTTCCCGGCGCCACCCGGCCACCCGGGGTCCGCGCGTTATAGATTTTCATTCAAAATTATTCTGAGTTTAATGCGCTTTTTCGCCGCCATGGCCCCTCGGCCATTGCCCGGTAGGCCAATGTGCAATTCGCTGCATTCCCGCGCGCAGCAAGGCATCTGGCCGTTTTGCACACGTCCATTTTCCCTCAAATTTCGTGTAATCTAGTCCGAATCCACTTCGCCACTTTTCGTTTGAAAGAAGAACTAGTGAGACCTATGCGGCTGGCTGCCGCTCAAGCACACTGTCAGTGTCTGCGGCGGCATCTGTGAGGGCACAGTTTTCCCCTCTGCGCCGCTTTCGGTAAACATATCCCCCGCCGTAAGCGCATACGGCTAACGAGAGGTTTGCGTGGCGAAATTTGAATTGCGAAGCAGAAACTGGCTGGCGTTGATCGCGCTTGTAATCTTTTGCTTACCGGCAAAATTGCAAGCTTTACCACAAACCAAGAATCTGGTAACAACCAATCCCACTAAATTGGAGTTTGGGAACGTGCAGGTGGGGAACACGGCAAACCTGTATGAAACCATCACCAACGTCGGACATGTGAATATTAATGCGAGCTCGGCGACGATCACGGGGCCGGGGTTCAGCTACAGCGGATTGAGTTTTCCCCTGCTTTTGGCACCGGGTCACAGTTATACGTTTACGGCGACGTTCGCGCCAACCAGTGCGGGCAGCGCCACGGGATTCGTTACGATTTATTCGGACAAAGGCACGCTGTCAATCCCTCTCACGGGCACTGGCATAGCCGGTGGAATACTTTCAGTCTCACCGTCGAGCTTGAGCTTCGGGAGCGTGAATGTCGGGAGCAACAGCCAGTTGGGCGCGACGCTTTTGGCGACGGGGGGAGCGGTTACGGTTACCGCAGCCAACATCAACAACTCGGAATTTTCCCTCAGCGGCCTGAGTTTTCCCTTGACCTTGCAGGCCGGGCAGACTGCACCGTTTACGATCACATTCGCCCCGCAGCAAAGCGGCTTGACCTCTGGGACGCTTACTTTCGCCAACTCGGCGAATGCGCCACTGGTTGTATCGCTTACCGGCACGGGCAACAACCCTCCCCCTCCCCCCAGCGTGAGTTTATCGTGGGATGGCGGCGGTTCTCCGGTCAGCGGCTACAACGTCTTTCGAGGCACTGTGTCCGGCGGCCCCTATGCGCAGTTGAACGGCAGTTTAGTTCCGACGACCTACTATGACGACACGACGGTTTCCGCCGGAATGACCTACTATTACGTCACCACCGCGGTGAACTCCGCCGGGCAGCAGAGCTCGTATTCCAACCAAGTGATGGCGGTCATTCCTTAAAAAGAAAACGCAGGGTGGAGGGTTCCGCCCTGCGTTCTTCCTGCTTTATTTTTTCCGAAGAGGAATCGTTTCAGACGTCAGTTGCACATCACCATATTTTGCGCCGTACCTTGTATTCCAAAAATCGCGTTCACCGTCATGGGCAAACTCCAGAGACGGCTGTGATGCTTGCGCAGGTAGTACGAAACCATGAGGGTGGTCACGCTCTTCCCTGCCGCGACGGCATAAGCGCGCGCAGGCGTGGGATGGGTGCCGTAGAGGTAGGCGGACTCGCGTTCGATATTGCATACCCCGGTCTTGCCAGCGAGCCAGTTTTCGCGGGCCCAGGTTGTGGTGTAGGAGTCAGAGAACGAGGTTGCCGTGGAAAGAAACCCAAGCGCCATGAATTTCTTATCCAAAACTTTGCCGGGAGCTTCGGGCAGATCTTGAGCCATCGCGACGACTGCGGTGAGAAGAACGCAAGCGGCCAGATATTTAAGCAGCGCCATGGATTCCAGTTGTGCAGGTCAAAAACCAGCGCAAGCTATTTAAAATCAGCGGCCTGGGATCGTGGCTCTCCGAAACGCTGCAAGTTTTTGCATAGTGAAAGAAAAAAACCGAACGTAACCGGCGGTTTTCTGATTTAGTCTTACGCAACGCTGAGCTTAGTAACCGCCGGTAACCGCGGGAATATTTCTGCTGTGCGGGATGGCCTCTGAAGAGGCTCCCTATCTGAAGCACTAACCCGGAGAGCGTAGTGCAAATAGTCGTTACGTTATTGGATTACAGCGGTTTATAAGGATTGAAGCGATGTCTCGCATTCGTGTGTCGTTACTCCGGTTGTAGCCCCAAATCTAGCTTCCGCCAGCATCTCTGAGCTCTGGTAAGGGATTGGTTTACCCGGAATAATCGGTCTCGGAGCGAGGAGGCAGTCGAGCATGGTCCGAAAGTTTGCCATAGCGCCGTTGTTGGTGGTAGCTGGTTTGCTAGCCGGCTGCGGAGGCGGGACGGGCATTGCAAACAACCAACCGGGCCCCGGAAACGGCAATGGAACAGACCCCGGCACATTGACTGCCAGCACCGCGAACCTGGGGTTTGGCAGCGTGACGGTGGGCGACAATAAAACGAGCCCGCTTACGCTGACGAATACTTCAACCTCCAATGAGGACATCACAATTAGCCAGCTCAGCGTTACCGGCGCGGGCTTTACGCTGAGTTCGTCATTGACGACTCCTTTCACCTTGGCGGCGGGAAAGAGCACGAATATCGGCGTCACATTTTCACCTACGCAGGCGACTGGTGATAGCGGCAGCCTGACGGTCGCAAGCAATGCGAGCGGCACAGGAAATCTGATTGTGGGTCTGGCGGGGCAAGGGATCGCGCAGGGGCAAATCGGGGCGTCACCGACTGACCTGGAATTGGGCAATGTAACGGTGGGCACAACCGCCTCCGGCAACGTGGTGATAAGCAATTCCACGGGGGGCGCGACGGTCACGGTGAGTCAGATCAGCGTGAGCGGAGCAGGCTTCAGTTTGACGACGGCTCCAGCCCTTCCCCTTTCACTCGCGGCGGGGCAAAACACAACTTTGGGAATTACATTTGCGGCCAGCGAGGTGGGAGCGGCGAGCGGTTCTTTATCGGTGGTGAGCGACGCCAGCAATCCGGATCTGGTTGTAACGCTGGGTGCGAACGGTATTGCAGAAGGTCAATTGTCGGCCCAACCTTCGTCATTGAACCTACCCGCAGTTGGGATCGGGCAGACCTCGACCGGGAGTGTTTCTCTCAATAATTCCGAGAGCCAGAGCGTGACGATTTCGCAGATTACGATCTCCGGAACAGGATTCTCCTTCACCACGGCGCCCACATTGCCATTAGTGATAACGGCGGGCGGCAGCTCAAATCTGGGAGTGAGTTTCACGCCGACCGGAATGGGCACGGTCAACGGCACCATTACGGTGACCAGCGACGCATTCGACTCAACGTTGAATATCGGACTCGCGGGAGATGGATTGGGAACGAACGACCTGGGAGTCTCGCCGCCGACTCTGGCATTCGGTTCGGTCGAGGTGAATACGAGCGCGCAGCTTAACGGTACGCTGACATCGGGAGGCTCGAGCATTGTGGTGTCGTCCGCGAATTGGACGGGAGCGGGTTACTCAGTCAGCGGCATCAGCTTCCCCGTTACGGTGAATCCCGGACAGAGCGTGCCCTTCACGGTGACTTTCGCGCCGACCTCAGCGGGAGCGGCCACGGGCAGCGTATCCTTCGTCAGCAACGCAGATAATTCGCCAACGGTGCAAACATTCACCGGGACCGGCACTATGCCACCGAGCGTGGCGCTGACGTGGAGCGATAGTGGACAGGTTTCGGGATATAACGTGTATCGCGGAACAACTTCTGGCGGGCCGTATCCGACCAAGCTGAATTCGTCTCTCGTGCCGCAGACCAACTTCACCGACAGTACGGTGCAATCTGGAACGACGTACTACTACGTGACCACGGCGGTGAATAACGGACAAGAAAGCGCGTATTCGAATCCGGCGAGCGCGTCGGTACCATAGCCCCTAACTTCGCGCACCGGGCGAGGTATTCGCAAGCCGTTTGCGGCTTTTGTGCTGTTATTCGAAGGTTTCGGCGGAATCGAAAGGAAGGCCCTTAGCGTCTTTGGCGGAGATGATGGGGTCTGAGTTCAAATTCCATTCGACATTAACGCGAGAGTCGTTCCAGGCGATAGTGCGTTCGTGCTCGGGATGGTAGAGGTCGGTCGCTTTGTAGAGAACATGCGCGCCTTCTGAGATAACGCGAAAACCATGGGCAAAACCGGGGGGAATCCAGAGCATGTGTTTGTTTTCGCCGGAGAGAATGGCGCCATCCCATTGACCGAAGGTGGGCGAGCTGCGGCGGAGATCCACGGCGACGTCGAAGATCTCTCCCTGCACGACGCGGATTAGCTTGCCTTGCGTGTGACGGATCTGATAGTGCAGGCCACGCAGGACGTTGCGTCCGGAGTAGGAATGATTGTCCTGCACAAAACGCTCCCGGATGCCGATTTCAGCCATTAAGTTTTCGTTGTAGCTCTCGAGGAAAAATCCGCGGTCATCCCCGAAGACTTTGGGTTCGAGCAAAAGCACACCCGCAACTTTGGTTTCGTGAACTTTCATATTGGCGAGTTGCTTGCGCGCGTCGGTGGTGACACTCATCAGAATACCTTCTCCTTCAGCATTTGCAGCAGGTATGCGCCGTAGCGATTCTTCTTCATGGGCTCGGCGGTGGCTGCGACCTGGTCCGCGGTGATGTAGCCGTAGCGGTAAGCGATTTCTTCCGGGCACGCGACCATGAGGCCCTGGCGAGTTTCGATGGTCTGGATGAACAAAGAAGCCTCGAGCATGGCTTCGTGGGTACCGGTATCGAGCCAGGCCATGCCGCGGCCCATGACGCGAACTTCGAGCTGGCCGCGCCTTAAGTATTCGAGATTGACGTCGGTAATTTCGAGCTCGCCCCGCGCGGATGGCTTGAGATTCTCGGCAATATCGATAACGTTATTATCGTAGAAATAAATTCCGGTTACGGCGTAGCGCGACTTCGGAGACTTGGGCTTTTCTTCGAGACTGAGGGCTTTACCGTTGGCATCGAATTCGACGACGCCGTAGCGCTCGGGATCGTGGACCGGGTAGGCAAAGACGCGGGCGCCGGAGGTCTGGCGGCCGGCTTCTTCCACGCTTTTGGCGAAATCGTGACCGTAGAAAATATTGTCGCCGAGAACCAGAGCGCAACAGGAGTCGCCAATAAATTTCTTGCCGACGATAAAGGCCTGCGCGATACCCTCGGGCCTGGGCTGAACGATGTATTGGAAGCGGACCCCAAAGCGCGAACCATCGCCGAGAAGTTCTTCGAAGCGCGGGGTGTCGGCGGGAGTGGAGATGACCAGAATATCCCGAATGCCCGCCAGCATCAGGGTTGAGAGCGGATAGTAAATCATGGGCTTGTCGTAGATGGGCAACAAGCTCTTGCAAACCCCGTGGGTCACGGGGTAAAGCCGCGTGCCCGATCCGCCGGCGAGAATGATGCCTTTGTAGGCGGATGGCGCGCGTTTAACTGGTTGGGATGGATTGGTTAAGTCAGGCATTTAGAGTTGGTTAAAAATGTACTGATTAAATTGCGGCTCCGGTCAGATTTTTTGTACGGTACCAGGCGATGGTGCGACGCAATCCCTCTTCGAAATCTACAATAGGCCTATAACCAAGATGTCTTTCCGCTTCGGTCAAATCCGCCAGTGAATGCTTGACGTCGCCTGCGCGTTCGGGGCCGTAGGCGGCTTCGCCGCGATAACCGATGATTTGCTTGAGAACAACAAAAGTCTCGTTTAAGTCCACGCGGCGTCCCGTAGCCACGTTGAAGACCTTGCCTGCGACCTGGCTTGAGGGCGCTGCGCAAGCGAGAAGATTAGCATGCACGGCATTGTCGATATAGGTAAAGTCGCGGCTCTGCTTGCCATCGCCAAGAATGGTCGGCTGTTCCCCCGCGAGCATTTGGGTGATGAACCTTGCCAGCACGCCCGAGTAGGGAGAAGTGGGATCCTGGCGCGGACCAAAGATGTTGAAGTATCGCAGCGAGACGGTTTCGAGTCCGTAGCAGCGATAAAAAGAAGTCAGATAATACTCGCTCGCGAGCTTGGCAACCGCATAGGGCGAGATGGGACTGGGAAACATGTCTTCGCGCTTGGGCAGAGTTGGGGTATCGCCGTAGGCGGAAGATGAAGCGGCGAAGATCACGCGCTTGACCTTGGCATCGCGGGCAGCGATGAGCAGGTTCACGGTTGCATCAAGATTGGCGGCGTTGCTGCCCAAGGGATCAAGAACGGATTTGGGCACGGAAGGAATTGCGGCCTGATGCAGAACGTAGTCAACACCGCGACAGGCGTCGTGGAGCGCGTTGCCATCTAATACATCGGCCTGGCGAAAATCGATCTGGCCCAGGATTTCAGAAATATTCTCGCGGTGGCCAGTGGAAAGATTGTCAAAAGCACGGACCTCGTCGCCGCGCTCGAGCACGGCGCGGGCGAGCGAGGAACCAATGAACCCAGCGGCACCGGTGATGAGATATTTAGCCATTGCGGGCGGCAACCCTACGTTGGAGGGTTGATTTATTGTAAGCGAACATTGTTAAGCTAGAGAGAATACTGCTTCGCCATCCATTGGCGGTAGGCGCCGGTCGTCACTTGTTTGGTCCATTCGTCATGGGCAAGATACCATTCAATCGTTTTGCGTATACCGCTGGCGAAGGTCTCTCGCGGCTTCCAGTTTAACTCGCTGGAGATTTTGCGGGCATCAATGGCGTAGCGGCGATCGTGACCAGGGCGATCCTGGACGAACTTGATGAGATTCTCGTGCGGAGTTACTGGATCGCCGGGGCAGAGTTCATCGAGAATTGCGCAGATGGTTTTTACGATGTCCAGATTTTTTTGCTCATTGGCTCCGCCCACATTGTAGGTTTCGCCGGGCTTACCTTTTGACAGGACCGTGCGAATGGCGTCGCAATGATCGGCGACGTAGAGCCAATCGCGGACGTTGGCGCCGTCGCCATAGACGGGAATCGGCTTGCCGTGACGCGCATTCCAAATGACGAGCGGGATGAGTTTCTCCGGAAATTGATAGGGGCCGTAGTTATTGGAACAGTTGGTGGTCAGCGTCGGCAGGCCGTAGGTGTGGTGGTACGCGCGCACGAGGTGATCGGAAGCGGCTTTGGATGCGGAGTAGGGGCTGTTGGGCGCGTAAGCAGTAATTTCGGAAAATGCGGGGTCGTTGGGCCGGAGAGATCCATAGACTTCATCGGTGGAGACGTGGAGAAATCGAAAAGAGGCCTTGGCATCGTCAGGCAGGCCGGACCAGTAGGCGCGCACTTCCTCGATCAGGCTAAAAGTGCCGTTGACGTTGGTGCGGATGAAGTCGTCAGGCCCGTGGATGGAGCGGTCCACGTGACTTTCAGCAGCGAAGTGAACGATGGCGCGAGGTTGAGCACGCTCGAGTAAGCCGGCAATAAGCTTGCGATCACAGATATCGCCATGAACGAACTCGTAACGGGCGTCTGTGGCGATAGATTCAAGGTTCGCCAGATTGCCGGCATAGGTAAGCTTGTCGAGGTTTATGACGGGAGACGACTCGGCGGCCAGCCATTGCAAAATAAAGTTCGAGCCGATGAAGCCGGCACCGCCAGTGACGAGAATGGGTTTCAGTTTCACGAATGGTTTCCTTTATAGGAGTGGAACAAATGATTGAGCGCCTTCGGGTGCACATCGCAACGTATAAAGAGTGACTTCAGGGGGGCAATTGAAACGAACGGGCAGGCCCACGGTCCCGATGCCGACGTTGGTGTAAAGAGTGAGGGAGTTCAGCCGGCGCAAGCCCCACGGGAAACGCCTGCCATTTTCGGGAAGATAGAGCGGACCGATGATGGGAAATCGCACCTGCCCGCCGTGGGAGTGGCCGGAAATTTGCAAATCCACGGGGAAATGCTGGGTGTATTCGGCGTTGTCGGGCTCGTGAACCAGCATGACGGTGGCGTCGTTGTCAGGCACGCCGCGCAGCGTAGCGCGCAAGTCGCCCGCGTCAGGATTATCGTCTGCACCGGCGATCCAGAGACGCGAACCGGAGCGGTCAATGGGGATCGCGCGATTCACAAGGACGTCGATGTGGCGCGCTTGCAGCAATTCGGTCACCCGTTTGGCATCAGTGCCGTAGTCGTGATTTCCGAGGACCGCGAGCAATTGATGGGAGCACTGGAGTCCTTTAAGAATGTCGGCGCAGGGGCCGGCCGCATTGGCAGCTTGTTCGGCATCCTGCCATCGATAGGATATTGGCTCGCTAACAAAGTCGCCGGTCAGTACAACCAGGTCCGGACGCAGCCCATTAATGATTTCGACTCCCTTCTTGATCGGCACGACTGAAAAGTGGTCGTCGTAGTGAAAGTCGCTCAATTGGGCGATGGTGAATCCGTCCAAGGCCTGGGGGAGACGGCGCAATGGAATTTCAAGCCGGGTGAGCACCGGACGATCCGGTTCTATGAACGTGACATCGGCGCCGAGAGCGAGCGCACCCGTGGTGGCAAGAGCCAGACCGCCGAGAAACTTTCGGCGATTCATCTGGACGACACTCCCAATTTTGGCTGTGTTACCACGTCTATTTATTATCGGGCTTTCCCGTCGGGTACGCCAGTCACGAGGAGATCGCCGCGAGTCATGCGAGGCCTCGGTACAATAGATAAGTAAGGGCAAACGAAATTCAGGAGGAGAGATGAACGAGTGGGGCCAATTTTATATTGACGGAGCGTGGGTCAATCCCGTTGCGGAACGCAACATTGCGGTCATCAATCCGGCGAATGAGGAGTCTATCGGGTCGGTAGCGTTGGGCGGCGCTGTGGATGTCGATCGCGCCGTCGCAGCTGCCCGCCGGGCGTTTGACTCGTTTTCGCAGACCACGGTTGAAGAGCGTAGGGCCCTGCTGAAGAAAATCATCGCGATTTACCAGGCAAGAATGGAAGAGATGGCCGCCGCGATCTCGCGCGAAATGGGGTGCCCGATTTCTCTCGCCCGGGCGGCGCAAGCGCCTTCCGGCGTGGCTCATCTGATGGAAATCGTCAAAGTGCTGGAGCGTTTTCAATTCGAAGAGCTTAAAGGCTCCACGCTTATGCGACAGGAAGGCATCGGCGTGTGCGGCATGATTACTCCGTGGAACTGGCCGATGAACCAGATTTGCGCCAAGGTCGCGCCCGCGCTAGCTGCCGGTTGCACGATGGTGTTGAAGCCGAGCGAAATGGCACCGATTTCGGCGCACCTGTTCGCGCAGATTCTGCACGAAGCCGAGGCGCCGCGAGGCGTGTTCAATCTGGTGCAAGGCGATGGGCCTACGGTAGGGACGGCAATCGCCGCACACCCGGAAGTGGACATGATCTCGTTCACAGGTTCGACGCGGGCCGGCATTGCCGTGGCAACTGCCGCCGCGTCTTCGGTCAAGCGTGTCACTCAGGAACTTGGCGGCAAGGCCGCCAACATCATTCTGGATGATGCTGATTTCGCCAAGACGATCCCGCAAGGCGTGGACACGTGCTTCCGGAATTCCGGACAATCGTGCAATGCGCCCACACGAATGCTGGTGCCAAAGGAAAGAATGGCGGAGGCCGAAGACCTGGCCAAGCAAGCGGCGGCACGAACCAAAGTAGGCGACCCATTTGCAGATGGCGTGAACAACGGTCCGGTGGCCTATCGCGGCCAGTTTGAAAAAGTTCAGAAGATGATTCAGACGGGCATCGACGAAGGCGCTAAACTAGTCGCCGGCGGCGTGGGGCGGCCTGACGGTTTAAGCAAAGGCTATTACGTGAAGCCGACGGTATTCTCCAACGTCCGCAATGATATGACAATTGCCCGCGAAGAAATTTTTGGGCCTGTGCTCTGCCTGATTCCTTACAAAGACGAAGATGAGGCAGTAAACATCGCGAACGATACGCCGTATGGACTGGCAGGTTTTGTCAGTTCCGGCCACATGGAGCGAGCGCGTTCAGTAGCGCGCCGCATTCGTGCGGGCAATGTTCACATTAACGGCGCTCGCGTAGACTTCGCAGGGTGCTTTGGAGGATACAAACAATCGGGCAACGGCCGCGAATGGGGAGAAGCCGGGCTGGATGAATTTCTGGAACTCAAGGCGATCTTCGGGTACGAGCCAGCCAAGAAATGACGCAACGCACCTGCGAGTTCTACAAGCCGACTCGGGCGGATGCATGAGCACTGCGAATCAGTCGCCTTCGCCGCTCACTCTCTTGAAGAGCGGAACAGATCCGCTGCCGATTTTCATGGCGCATGGGATTGGCGGCCGGATAAGTGACCTGATTCCTGTCGCTTCGCATATTTCCACATTGAGCCCCGTCTACGGCGTATCTGCGCCGGGCGCGGATGGCAGCGCAGGGTCGTTCGATAGCATTGAAGGGCTGGCCCAGTTCTATTTGGATGCCATTCGGAAGCAGCAACCGGAGGGCCCCTACTTTCTCATCGGGTATTCGCTCGGGGGATTGGCTTTCTTTGAGATGTCCCGGCGTCTGCTGCAACGGGGGAAAAATGTCGCGTTGCTTGCGATGTTGGAATCCTATCCGCACGCGCGCGCATTGCCGCTCTCCCATCAGATTGACGTAGCGCTAGCCGGCATGAAACGCAGATTTCGCGGCCAAGCCGGGGAAGAAATTCCCGCTCGTGACCTGGCCCAAGACGACGCATCTGCCGACCGCTGGCCGCCAGAATTATTTGAAAAAGCCTACGTGGCATGGAAGCGATATAGACCGCGTCCATATCCGGGGAGAGTCCGTTTTGTGAAGAGCGCGATCAATTCCGGCTTTCCCACAAACCCTCAGGCTTTTTGGAGCAGATTAGCAGCACGGTTTGACAACACCACAGTTGCGGGCAATCACACAAGCATCATAAGCGAGCACTATCAAGAATTGGCCGCCGTTTTGTCGGGTTACATTACGGAAGCCATACAATCAAAGTGATTCAAGAAACGATTCGTAAAGTTCTCATCTGGGAAGTTTAGATCGAGATTGGACAACACCTGATGAATGGAGCAGAAAGCCTGATCCGCACCCTGGTTGCCGGAGGCGTTGAAGTCTGTTTTGCGAATCCGGGCACGTCAGAGATTCATATTGTTGCGGCGCTGGACAAGGTCCCCGAAATGCGTAACGTGCTGACCCTGTTCGAGGGTGTAGCGACGGGCGCGGCCGATGGCTACGCACGGATGGCCAGCAAACCGGCGTGGACGCTGCTTCATCTCGGCCCAGGCCTCGCCAACGGCCTGGCCAATCTGCACAACGCCCGACGTGCGCAGGTTCCTCTTCTCAACGTCGTCGGGCAACATGCCACGGATCATTTGCGCTTCGACGCGCCACTTACCTCAGACATTGAAGGTATTGCCCGGCCGTATTCCAAATGGTTGCGCACGTCTTCTGCCGCGCCGACGGTCGGGCAAGATGCAGCCGATGCGATCGTAGCGGCGCGAACCGCGCCCGGCCAAATCGCCACGTTAATCGTTCCGGCCGACCTGGCATGGAGCGATGGCGGAGCAATCGCAGAGACTCCTTTGATCCCTCAGCCTCCCATGCCCTCCTCGTCGTCCATCGAGGAAGCCGCCACAATGCTGAGATCCGGCAAGCGGACGGCGATTCTGCTCTCAGGAAGCGCGCTTTATGGCGAAGGCTTGACCCTGGCCGGAAGAGTGGCGGCGGCCACAAACTCCAAGCTCTTTGCACCGTATCCTGTGAGCCGCATGGAGCGCGGAGCGGGCCGGCCGGCGGTCGAGCGAGTGGCTTATGTCCTGGAACAAGGAATCGAACAATTTAAGGAGTTCAGCCAGCTGATTCTTGTGGGGGCAGAGGCTCCGGTCGCTTATTTTGCATATCCGGGAAGGAACAGCGAATTTGTGGGGCGCGGATGTAAGATTCGGCGGCTCGCCAGCGCGGGCGAAGATCTGGTTGGCGCGCTCAGGGAGCTCGCCGATGGCTTCCCTAGCGTGTCCGCACGACCGATGCAGCAGCTTGAGCGCCCGGACGCCCCGACGGGCGAAATCACTCTATCCGGCCTGGCTGCGGTAGTAGGCGCGCTCCTGCCCGAAGGCGCGATTGTCGTGGATGAGTCGATGACTTCCGGGCGAGGAATGATGGCGGCATCGAAAGGCGCGCTACCGCATGATTGGCTGGGAAATACGGGTGGTTCGATTGGGATAGCGCTTCCGCTGGCGGTGGGAGCAGCGGTAGCTTCTCGCGAGAGACGTGTGCTATGCCTGTCGGCGGACGGCAGCGGAATGTATACCCTGCAAGCTCTATGGACGATGGCGCGCGAAGGGCTGAATGTCACAACCGTGGTCTTTGCCAACCGCAGCTATGGAGTTCTAAAGCGCGAGTTCTCCTATCTGGGGGTGGGAGAGCCAGGGCCAGCGGCCGCCATGCTGTTCGACATTGGACATCCCGATCTTGATTGGGTTCACCTGGCGAAAGGCATGGGCGTGTCGGCAACGCGTGTCCGTTCGCTCGAGGATTTTAAGAGCGCGTTGCAGGCGGGATTTTCGGGAAACGGGCCATCCCTGATCGAGGTACCGCTCTAAGCCGCGAGACTTTTGCTCACAGTGTGACGGAGAGGCCTGTCAAGCCGCGAAAGCCAAAAGTCGAAGCCCATTCTGGTTTAGGCCCGACGAGCTTCATCTCAGGAAAGCGCTGCACCAAATTGGAGATCGCCACTTGGCCTTCCAAGCGCGCAAGTTGCGCTCCTATACAAAAATGTGCGCCTGCGCCGAAGGCAAGGTGCTGGTTGTTGAGGCGCTTCAAGTCGAGCAGATCCGGTTCCTTGAATTGTTTGGGATCACGATTGGCCGCTCCGAGCATGCAGAGCACGGTCCAACCTTTGCGGATGGGCTGACCGCAAATCTCGATGTCTTCCTTTAAGACGCGAGCGGTGAATTGAACGGGGCTTTCGTACCGCAGAAGTTCTTCCACTGCCGAACGAATCATCTCCGGCTTCTGGCGCAGCTCGGCTGCATCCTCGGGATGCCGCATGAGGGTGTACATGCCGTTGCCGATAAGATTTCGGGTGGTTTCGTGGCCGGCAAAAAGCAAGGCGATGCATTGGGCGTAAAGTTCCTCCTCGGTCAGCGCATCGCCTTCTTCTTCAATGTCGATGAGCAGGCTGATGAGGTCATTCCCCTTGTTGCGGCGGCGGTCCGCGACGGTATCGCGAAAGAAATTGGTCAACTCGACGAGCGCATCCTGGGCCGCACGCGCTTCTTCGACCGTGCGATTGGGATTGCCACGAAAAACCGCAATGGCGCGTGAACAGCGGACGAACTTATCGTTGAGCTCCTGAGGTATGCCCAGCATTTCAAGGATGATGCGCACAGGCATGGGATTGGCGAAATGACGCATGAGATCCATCTCGGCGCCACGCTCCAATGGCTCCAGCATACGGCCGACAATGGCTTCGACCTGCGGTCGCAACGCTTCGATTGCCGCCGGCGAGAAGCCTTTGTTAAGCAGTTTTCGCAAGCGCGTGTGCTCGGGCGGATCCATGAAGATGAGCCACAAGCTCAGCATGCGCGCGAGTTCACTAAACTCGGATTGCTTGCTCAACGGCAACGAGAGCAACATCTGCTTGGCGCGTTTAGCCGAACATCGCGGGTCCTTCGCTATGGAAGAACATTCGCCGTGGCTGAAGACTGACCATACCGCCCACTTCCCGCCTACGTCCAGATAATGGATCGGGCCTTCTTCATGCAGCCGGGCATAGGTGGGATAGGGATCGGCGAGGATGGCATCGTTAAAAAGAACTTTTTTGTCCATGATGTTCTGATTGGACAAGCTTCACTCCTGGCAAATCAAATGGTGCAAACTAAAAATTGTGTAACCGATAGTGTGAAACTAAGAATTTGTTTCCGTGGCGCGTGGCAGCCGTTCCCAGACCAATTCAACACTCTGGATTTTTCCGTTTACCAGGGTGGGCGGGGCCGTCAATCTCAATTGATCGTCGAGAAGTTTTACTTCGCGAACCAAATCTTTACCCACGTAGTTTTGGATCGACGAAATCTCAACATGATGCGTCATTTTGCCGGCGCTAAAACTATACCGTCCCGCATAAGCCAAAAAGGTGCTGAACGCTTCGGCCTGTTCTTGCTGCGTTTCGCTCTTCCCGCGACCGATCGACAAAGGCTTCCGCCCGCTATAACTGATTAGGCTGCTCATGCGGCCGTCTTCAGTATAGGTGAGCACGCCGGCTGGCTCCGCGCCATAGGGAGGATCCCCTGGTTCGCCATTCTTCGTCGTACTCGCGGCGGAAACCAGTTTCCATGTGCCGACCACTCTGTCGTTCGCTGTCATCGCTCCTATTGTAGTGCCGCTCCCGATCGCTTTCGATTTCTCCAATGAGTCCTTATACTGTGGCAACCCGCGGTGCCCGATTTTATGAGCGACCGCGAAGGAGCCGCGCCATGAAAACAGATTTGTCAGGCAAAACGGCATTGATTACCGGGGGCACATCAGGCATTGGACGCGAGACCGCGATGCAGTTCGCTAAGGCCGGGGCAAGAGTCGTGGTCGCGGGGCGGCGAGAAACAGAAGGCGAAAAGACGGTTGAACTCGTGCGGGCAGAGGGCGGCCAAGGCTTCTTTGTGAAAGCCGATGTCTCCCAGGGCGCTGAAGTTGAAATGCTGGTCAAGAAAACCGTCGATAAATTTGGACGCCTGGACATTGCGTTCAACAACGCCGGCATCGAGGGCGCTTGGGCGCCCATCGCGGTGCAATCGGAAGTGGATTTCGACAGTGTCATCAACATTAATCTGAAAGGCGTGTGGCTATGCCTGAAGTATGAAATCCGGCAAATGATGGCCCAAGGGGGCGGAGTCATCGTAAACATGTCGTCCGTCGCCGGTTTGCTGGGTTTTGCAGGCGCGGGGGCCTACATCGCCAGCAAACATGGGGTGTTGGGGCTTACGAAGACGGCGGCGTTGGAAACAGCGAAGAGCAACATCCGCGTCAACGCCGTGTGTCCGGCAGTGGTGGAAACGGCGATGGCGGAACGGCTCTTCGGCGCTCCGGATATCCAGAAATTTGTGCTGGGCCAGCATCCAATCGGGCGGCTTGGCAGGCCGGAAGAGATTGCCAACGCTGTGGTGTGGATGTGCTCGGATGGCGCGTCGTTCATGACTGGGCAATCCCTTGTGCTCGATGGAGGGTTTACCGCGGGCCCCAACCCGCCGGGTTAGCGACGCGCCGCGAGGTTCGCGGCCTGCCCGGGAATTTTATCTTCCGCGATCTTCTTCAATTCCGCTTTGGCGATTTTTCCCGATGGGGTCATCGGCATTGTGGGGATGAGCAAGATGAGTGAGGGACGCTTGTAAGGAGCTAAGAACTCGGCCGCGTACTCTGCTAATTGCGCTGGGGTAAGGTGGGCTTCCGGTGCAAGTTGGACAAAGGCCACGACATCCTCATCCCCGCCAACGGCACGGCCCACAACCGCGGAGCGAGAGACGCCGGGATGGCCGTTCAGCACGGCTTCTACCTCAGCGGGATAAACGTTGAAACCGTGATGCACAATTAAGTCCTTTGTGCGTCCAACGATGAAGAGATTCCCATCTTCGAGACGCGCCAGGTCGTTTGTATTGAACCAACCATCAGAATCAATGGCGGCCGCGGTTTCTTCTGGCGCGCGATAATAACCCTTCATGATGTTGGGGCCGCGAACCTGCAACTCCCCGACTTCCCCTGGGGACACAGTTTCGCGATCGCCTCCCAACAAGCGGACTTCCACTCCCGGAAAAATAGGCCCAACCGAAAGATCGGAGCGCGGCGCTTCCGGCCGCGTCAAGGCGATGGTTGGAGAACATTCGGTGATGCCGTAGCCGTTGTGCAGCGGCATACCGAATAGACTTTCCGTTGCCGTTTTCGTGGCTTGGTCAAGAGGAGCGCCGGAAGAAGTGATGATCCGCAGCGCGGGAAACTTTAATGAGGAAATTTTTCGCAACTTCGCATATTGAAGCCACTGATTAAAAATGGCTGGTGTTCCAAAGAGCAAGGTCAGGCGCTCTTTTTCGAGCAGTACCCGCGCGCTCATGGGATCAAAACTCGAAGACACGTACAGCGTCGCCCCGGCGAGTAACGATCCGAGCAGCACCACGGAGAGTCCTACGGCGTGCGACATTGGCAGAATGCCGTAAACCCTGTCATCGTTGGTGACCTTGCGCACCGCAACGGATCCAGCAGCCATGAACAACAGGTTCCGGTGGGTCAGCATCACACCCTTCGGAGCGCCGGTCGTGCCGGAGGTATAAATCAGCGCAGCAACCCGCTCAGCCGGATCACCCTCGACAGCTTCAGCAATCGCACTAACATTCAGGGGGCTTATCGCGATCGAGCCCTCGATCGCGATCGTCCTCGCTTTGTGACGTTCCGCATGTCCAGCCGCATGGGTAGAGGCTGCGATCGTGTAAATGACGAGCCGCGCGCGGCAATGCTCGCGAATCTCATCGACTTCGCGGGCGGAAAGACGCGCATTCACCAGGACTGGCCATGCATCGAGACTTGTCGTGGCAAACAAGAGTGCAGCGAGCGGACGAGAATTCTCGCAAACAATCATGACCCGATCGCCGGGCCGCACGTCGGATTCTGCCAGCAGTTTGCGCGTATCAGCGAGTGCCGCCGCTAGCTCTCGATAATTCCAGGTGCCCGCCGTTTCCACCAGCGCCGGATGTTCAGGCCAGCGCGCCGCAGCCAACGCGATGACGTCATGAATGCAGACGGGTTCCCGCGTCAAATGGGGCATGAATTTTTGGGGCATGAGGAACTCAGGCTATTTCGCTGCTGGCCGACGCCGGGAGGGGTTGCTCCACACGGGCGACTGGGGCAAAAACAACGCGTTCGGTGGCACGCGCGGCGAGGTAGTTCAACCAGTTTCTGTAGATGGAGACTGCTGAATCACGCCACGTGTTGCACGGCTCTCCTAAGACCTGCGCATCGGGAAATGCCGACATGACATCTTCGCATCGGTTGAGCAGCGCATGCGCGTGAAAGTCATTAAGCAACCGCGTAGCAGTGTCGTCGAAATATCCCTGCGGCATGTTGGGATATCCGGCCCGCTCGCCACGAAGGAACCGCTTGATGTCGCGGCGATATTCCTTCAGCAAAGTATCGGTATCGTATTCCGGGTGCCCCTGAAAATGAACGAAAAGACTTTGCCTTTTTCGTTTGATAAAGCAATCGACGCCATCCCGATCGGCATGCGTCAGCAACGAGTACCCGCAGGCGGTGAGTGCATCCTTTCGAACCTCGTTCCAGCGCGAGTGAGGGAAGCGGACTGCGCTTGCGACTTGCGGAATCAGGGCATGGTCGCCCGTGTTTTGATACTCGAAGACTCCGAATTGTTTATCCGGCAACGCATGGCGTTCGATGCCGTCGCTGTGCAGGACGCCGGCATGAGCCGCGAGACAGGATAAGACCGTTGACGTCGTGTGCCGCTCCGCCCAGTCGAACAAGTCGGCCAAGGCCGGCCAGTATGACTCTGCACGCAGATTTTTTTGAAGCGGTTCCGTGCCTGTGATGATGACGCCGTCGATGCCGTGGTTAAAGAGGTCATCAATGTTGCTGTAGTGCTCGTCGAAATGTTCCTGAATGCGGCCGCCACGGTTTATAGCTGGCAAAGAAAAGAGTTGCAGCGACACCTGTAGGTCGCCGGCGGCGGCGTTGAGAAGAGTAAAAAATTGTCGCCCCGTGTCCTCAAAGGCGGAATCGGGCATGTTGTTGATCAGCGCGACTTTAATCGAGCCCGTTCGGTCGCCATTGGAGCGTACGGGCGCGAAGTTGTTGTCCATCCAGCCTTGTGGAACCCAGCCTTGCGGAACCCATCCTCGCTGCATCTTCAGTGGCATTTCATGCCTCCTGCGCCACAGCCTTACGGCCAACGAAATCGCTGGAAGCCTGCGCCAAGGCCTGGCCAAGATCGTCAAGAATGTCGTCGATGTGCTCAATGCCGACACTCAAACGAATCATCTCAGGCGTAACGCCCACTTTGCGTTGTTCTTCGGGCGTCAGTTGGCGGTGAGTTGTTGACGCCGGATGGCAGGAGAGCGATTTGGCGTCGCCCATGTTCACCATGCGCTTGAACAGCTTGAATGCGTTGAAACACTTCGTGCCCGCCTCCAATCCGCCTTTCACGCCGAAAGTCAGGAGCGAGCAACGCTTATTGCCTAGATACTTCTGGGCCATCGGATATAAGGGATTGTCTGCGAATCCGGCATAGTTCACCCATTCGACATTCGGATGCGCCCGCAAGAATTCGGCGACTTTTCGGGCATTCTCTATATGACGCTCGACCCGGAGGGCCATGGTCTCAATGCCTTGTAGGAGCAGGAATCCATTGAAGGGAGAGAGTGTAGCTCCGGTGTTGCGCTGGCACACGGTTCGGCAACGCGCCACGTAAGCAGCCTCGCCAAATTGATCTACGTAAACAACCCCGTGATATGCCGGTTCCGGACGGTTGAACATGTAAAACTTCTCTGGATACTTGCGCCAGGGGAACTTGCCGCTGTCCACGATAATGCCGCCAAGAGTGGTGCCATGCCCCCCCATAAATTTTGTCATCGAGTGGACGACGACGTCCGCACCGTATTCTATCGGCCGCAAAAGCGTAGGCGTTGCGACGGTGTTGTCCACAACCAGGGGGACGCCATGTTTATGGGCAACCTTGGCCAGTTCCTCAATGTCGGCCACATTCCCCGCCGGATTACCCACACTCTCGCAATAGACGGCGCGGGTATTGTCGTCGATCATTTTTTCGATATCTTCTGGCCGGTCACTCGCAGCGAAGCGGCCCTGGACGCCGCGTTTCGGGAAGATATGCTCGAGGAGGGTATAAGTCGCGCCGTAGAGCTGCGGCGTGGAAACAATATTGTTCCCCGCTTCCGCGATGTTAATCAGCGCGTATTCAATGGCCGCCATGCCGGAACTGACCGTGAGAGCTTCCACGCCGCCCTCAAGGGCGGCGACCCGCTTCTCGAGGACTGTGTTCGTGGGATTACCGATACGCGTGTAGATATTGCCCTGGACTTCGAGATTAAAGAGCGCAGCACCATGCTCAGCGCTGTCAAATTCGAAAGCCACCGTCTGATAAATTGGCACGGCGACCGCCTTGGTATTGGGGTCGCCCTCATAGCCAACGTGGATTGCGATCGTTTCTCTTTTCATGATGATCCCGAACCCGGGTCTTGAATTAACGGTTAGCCGCTTCACTCGCGGCCATTTGCGCCCGGGGCAAAGACACTGATTCCTTTGCGGACGCCCTCACCAAGGCATGGGTAATTGTGTCGGCGGCAAAGCGGGCCCCGTAGGCGAAACGCATCAACGGGCCAAAACTGTTTACCGCCGCCACTCCAGCGAAATAGAGACCGGGCAACGATGATTCGAACGACGGCGATAAGACCGGAGCTCGATCCAGCAAGGTTAAACTGGAGCGGATCTCAGGGCTGAGGAAGGCGAGGCGATCCATGTCCGGCTTGTAACCAGTGGCCGCTATGATGTGGTCGGCCGAGACATCACGGCGGGAGCCATCTTTCCCGCGCAGGTGCAGAACCGCTTTGCCGTCGAGTATCTCAGCACGTTCAATGGTGTAACCAAGTACGAGGGGTACTTTTCCTACGACCATGTCGCGTGCAAACCATCCGCCCGATGGGCCAAGAATCTTCTTCACCGCCTTCAGGCGAATGCTCTCGGGCAAGTAATAAAACACTTCCGGCCAGTTGGCGACGAAACGATTGCGAAATCCAGGTCCCAATCCAGAACTCGGATGGCGTAGCCGTTGCAGTAAACTACGTTTCTTTCCAATTTCCGGTTTGCCATGAAACTTCAGTTCGGTAGGACGAGCAACGATCTGCACATCGGCACCAGCTTGGTAAAGAAGCCCTGCGAGATCGCTCCCTGACGAGCCTGCGCCGACAACGATAACGCTTCTTCCACGCCATGGGCTCAGATCGTTGTGGGCGAAACTATGCGACACATATTCCTTAGGGAGATGGGCTAGGGTAGCCGGAATCTGCCCAAAGTGCGTAACGCCTACGGCCAAAACGACGCGGCGGGCCTGCACTGTTTCTCCATCGTCGAAGCGCAATTGATAGCCGCCATCAATTTTTTCCAAGCCGACTAACTGCTTATCGGAGAGTTCCCCCACCATGCGCTCGCGAAAGGCGCGGCCGTAATCCGTGAAAGTATCCAGCCGCACAGGTATGCCGGTGTCGCCATAGGCAATGTTGCGCTCGGTACAAAAGCGCTTCAAGGTAAATTCGCTGTCGGGATCGTGCAGGTTTGAAGCAAATCCATCCGATTTCAACAACATTCCCTTGGGCATATGCGACTCCCAGCTGTCCATGGGGCGTCCGAAAATGCGAAAGGGCACGCGATTCTTGCGCAAACACGCGGCGATGGAAAGGCCGTAGGGTCCTGCTCCAATAATTGCGACGTTGATCATGAGGGCTCTCGGAATTCGAAAAATTAGGTTGCGCGCGTTTCGCAACGCACGGGTCCGGGGGAGACACGGGGGAACGATTTAGCGAAGCAAGTCGAGATTAGCACTTTTGTAACGCCCAGCCTATCCCACTTTAGTGCCATTCCAAGACCTTTACTATCTGTTAGTTACGGGAGAGCTTGCGTGAGACGAGGCTGACCATCCTGTCCACAGAGTCCAAGTTGTCGGAGACAACTTCCTCATCCTCCACCGTGATGGAAAAGCGTTCCTGCAAGAAAACCACGGTTTCAACGACTCCGTGGGAATCGATGACGCGACCCAGGAGGGGTTCGTCGTTCCGGAGCTTTGCCGCATCCCCGAAGAGGAAGGTTTGTACAAGGAAGTTGCGAATCTCTTGTTCGATTTCGGTCGTGACCATCATTTCGTTCGACTCTCCTTTATAGAGCGCACGTGCCTTTATTTATGTTTCTTCGGGCACGCTGCCCGTGGATCGCAGTAAGGTGGTTGACGGCTGTGAAGGATTGCTCACCGGATAAGGAGCGCCGTCGAGAAACGCGCGAATCGTAGCCATAAGCTGGGGCGACGCCTGAGCGCTGATGCGCTCACTTGCTGCCAGCGTATCCGCCTCATCAAGCCGGGTACACAAGTCGTCGTCGTTTAGAGCTACGATAACCCGGCCTTGCGCGCCGAAGCGTTGCGATGTCGCGAACTGGTGGTCGCTGCGTGTCTCGTGCAGATGCTCCCGCCGCGGCATGACGACAATGGGCTTGCCCAATTCAAGCGCGGTCAAGATTGATCCCATGCCGGCGTGGGCCACGATGACATCGGCCTCTGCGACTCGCCGCTTGAATTCGCCGGGTTGCATGAAGTCCGTGAATTCTATATGTGCAGGCTTATATCGCCCGGCAGCGATCTGGGCAAAAACATCCCGACGCCCGCGCTGTGCGGCCCACTCATCCACTGCCCGCACCAGACGGTCGAAAGGCTCCTGTGATCCCACGGTCACGAATATCACAGGACTGAGCCTCCGAAATGAGGACCATCCGGGCGCGCCAAGTGCGGCCACTGTGTCAACCACAAGTCGGCGTGACGGCCCACGCGTGCGCCAGCCATGGAGATATGATCGGCATTGGCGATGCTGTCAACCCAAATGGTGCGCGCCCCAAACATGCGCCCCAGCACAATTGAGAAATAGCCAGGGGCAGCGCCCGTTGACAGCACTACGTCGGGGAGTTCCTTCAATAGGATCCAGCCGACTTGAATGGCGCTCAAGAGCATGTGCAATTTGTTCCAGCGAGTCGCATCCTTGACAACGTAAAAGCGGTTCTCGGGCACGGAGGAACGATACGCGGGAAGGACTGTCACATAGGCGACATCGTAGCCGGCGAATGCCGGCACAATCCGCAGCAATTGCGTCCAATGGCCCCCGCTGGAAGCGACCGCGAGCACTCGCTTTTTTCTAAGGTTTTTCATTTCGATCCCGGCAGTAGCGGTTGAATGCGAAGCGATGACTGCGCCGCAACTTGTAACAATGCCTCCGTCACTTCAAGAACGTATTGATTCCGTTGCGGGCCACGGTCGAGGTCATGCATTAGAACAATCCCGCCGTTCTCTTTGCGGACGTGGTCGGCGATATCGCCGACGCGAGGCAGCGTGTCAAATGTGTCACCGGAGTCAATCGTCCACCACCAGATAGACGCATCGCGCCGCCGTATTTCTGCATACGTCGGCAGCGTCATTTTGCCGTAGGGGGGACGGTACATTCCATCCGGGGTAACCCATCGAGCCAGCAGTTCGTATCCATCCCGGATATCAGCAACCGCCGCTGAGGGCAGCGTCTTCCAGGCATTGAGGTGCTGCGCGGAATGGCAACCCACCGTATGTCCTTCATGCAGAATGCGATCGGCAATTGCAGGATGCCGCTGCGCCTGCCTTCCCAGCATGAAAAACGTTCCCCGCGCTGAGTACCGACCCAGGAGATCGAGCAACTGCGGGGTCACGACATCGCTCGGGCCGTCATCGTAGGTCAAAGCAAGAATGCGGTTCTTGCGGCACTCGGCCCGCAATCTTGCCATGCGCTGGCGGCGCCACAGCACGGGCGAGAAGTAAGCCGCTCCAGCCAAGGCCGCTGCGGCAGCAGAAAGTGCAAGAATGTTTTCGCGGGTCACTGAATTATGCGGTTGCGCGGGAAGTCTGGTCCCGTTCCCATTGCACAATGCCTTTGCGCATGCGCATGCGGGCGCGACGTTTCGCGATCAAAGTTACAAGGCAATACATCGAAAGCTGCGGCCACAGCCAGGGATAACGAAACAATTTCGCCAGCGAATTATGGTTGCGCTGGTAGCGTCTCTCCCAAAGTTCCGGGAAAGCCGCCGCCAGTTCCAGCGTGCCGTAATGGGCACGGGTCTTGGTTGCGACCAGATCTTTCAATGTTTTCGGCGGGAACACCTTGGAGCGCGCATCGGGCAGCATTCGACGTTCATGCCCCGCAAATTGAATACGCACATAGCCGTCGTCCGACGTTAAGCCAGGAAATTCTCCAAAGCGGGAACGCCCGGCCTCCGAAAGCGCATAGACGCCGGAGCCACCAATGCCGTCATGAGAAGACGGCAACAAGGAACGAATTTGATAGACAGCCCTCACTCCCCAAGAGCACGCGGACAAATCAAACAGAGGCGTGGGCGCAACGGCCAGCACGCCAGGCTCCTTCAGGCATTCTGCAAGTCTACGAATCGCATCCGGCGCAATAACAACATCGGCATCTGCATAGACGCGGGGAAATCCAACTGCAGCCGAATCCCCAAGATTCAGCGCATGCGCCTTTCCCGCAATGGGAGTTTCCAGCACTTTGACGATGGGCGAGAATCGTCGCGCAATCGCGGCTGTGTCATCTGTGCATCCGTTGCAGACCACAATGATCTCCAGTTCTCCTGGCTGCACACCTTCGGTCATAGCCTGGAGCGTACGGCCAATGACGCCTGCTTCGTTGTGTGCTGGAACGATGACAGAGATCATTCGGGCACCGCCGCCAGCTTGTGCGCCGTCGCAAGACCAAACGACCACTCGCCCTTCACCGGATCGAATTGCTTGACCACTCTCGCCGGGTTTCCTGCCACAACGGAATACGGCGGGACGCTGCGGCTAACCACGGAATTCGCTGCAATCACCGAGTTGCGGCCAATGACGAGCTCGTCTTTACTGCAAATAATGGCAACGCCGTACCCAATCCACGAGCCTTCCTCTATACGGATGGTGCCGCCTTCGGTGATGCCTTGCGCGGCAATCGGGGCGTTGATATCGCTAAAGGCGTGATTGTGGTCCATCACAAGAACGCCGGGCGCAAAGATGACGTTGCGTTCAAAATGAATCCGGTTCTTCGCCGAAATCACGCATCGCCTGCCCACAACGCAGCCTTCATCAAAAATGATCGCGGGACCGCTCCCCTTCGGCGATTCCGGAATGTTCAGCCAGACTTCGCGGTCCAACAGGACCGAATTCCCGAAGTGGATGTAGGGCGCGAGGGGCCGCTTTATATCGCACGTGTGATGAATCCGGACCTTATCGCCAAACCCCGCGAAGGGATACGTCTTCCGCAACCACGCAAGGTGGAGACGGTTGGCGATGCGGGTCGTCCAAAGAAGAGGATCTGGTCGCAGATTGTGTGCCGCAACTGACATGCTTTTAGGGTTTCCGAAAGACGGCTTCCACGCTCGGTCCGGCACCCGACCACGACGCCATCTGGGCAAACGGAGCGATCATACCCATACGGACCGCTTTTCGGCCGATTTTCCACGGGAGGCTGCGCGCTTTAGGACGCGACTGCGGCGTCTGCGGCAGACCAAGTTTGCCCGCGATACTGCCAGAGACATAGTCCATGCTGCGTTCCAGGTAAGAAACTCGCGGAGTCGCCAGATACGCCTCTTCAAAGCCCACCTTCTTTGCGAGCATGCGCAAAGAGCGCGGAGAAAAATGAAAGAGATGTCGCGGAAGTTCCAGTCCGAACCAATATGTGCCAAACAGCCGCGCTTCCCATGAGTCGATATTCGGCAACATCACGTGGTAAATGCCGCCGGGCTTCAGCCACTCCCGAACTTTCGCCAGGAACGCCGGAGGATTATAGACATGTTCCAGAACATCAAAGCATGTGATGGCATCGAAGCTGCCCGGCGCAAAAGGCGCGTCCAGAACATCGCCCACAAAGACTTCGGCCCCCGTAGCAGCGCGCGCTTTTTCTGCGGTTGCCGCTTCCATCTCAATGCCGTAAAGCTTCCACGCGTTTCCGCGCATGGTGCTCAGGAATCCGCCAGAGCTGCACCCCAAATCGAGCAGACGGCCTCCCTGCTTGTAACGTGCGATAAGCTGCCGTTGATACTTCCAGCGTTCGTCAGCCGAGCCTTCCCCCGCGGCCATAATCGCGTTGTGATATTCCTCGTCGTAATGCGGTCCCATTTCCTCCGGCTTGGGAGGATCGACGAGCCAGACGCCGGTGCACGACCCGCACCGTGCCAAGCGATAGAGCTCGGTGCGCAAATGAAACCTGTCCGGAGCTTCGAGCAGTTCGCCCACTTCCGCGCTTCCGCAAAGCGGGCAGCTCAGACTCTCGTGCGGGCATTCAGCCGCAACATCCTGGTCTGGTTCATTGGCCACAGCAAATGTACTCTCGACCGTCATTGATCTAGCCCCTCTTGACCTTGTCATTTATCTTGAGCCATGCACCTGCCTGCTCGTCGTATGTCTTAACGATTCTGGCCGGATTCCCCACGACAACGCTGTAAGGAGGGAAACTGCACGTAACCACGGCATTTGCGCCCACAATGCTATTTCGCCCAAGCCTGACTTCTCCATGCTCGCAAATAATAGCCGCCCCATAACCCAGCCAACAGTTTTGTTCGATTACGATTCGCCCAGCCTCGGACGAGCTATCCCCGTGGTCGGTAATGAGCACCGAAGGCGCGATTAAAACATCGCTATCCAGGAGAATTTCGTTCCTTGCCGAGATCGTCGAGCGCCGTCCAATTGCGCATCCGCTCCCAATCGTTATTCTTGGGCCACCAACATTTCCCCCAGATGGCACGTCCAACCACACCTTTGGCGCAAAATAAACGTGGTTCCCGATACTAATTCCAGTAGCGTCCGAGCGTTCGATGTCGCAGGAATGATGAATCGATACACCTTCCCCCAGACGCGCAAAGGGATATGTCCTCATCCATAGAGAATTGAAACGTACAGCCAGACGCGAAGCGACATCCAGTGGATCGTCTGCAATGAGCGGAGAGTTGTGTGGCGAAGAATTCATCACAACTGGCTGACTTCCGGGATCTCAGGCCGCGGTCGAAAGATACCAAAAATTGTTCTGCTCTCAGCCGGCGTCACGGATTTCGTCAACACCAGCGCGGGCCATGCAGCCAGCAGACAACCGAGGCAAACCTTCCCTAGCTGCAAGCCCGCGAGCAAACGTGTATCGGAGACTGCCGGCAGCGGGAGCTGCAAGGCCAGCGCTCCGGCCAGCAGCACAGCGGAGGTCGCGACCGTGAGCTTAACAACATCGGAGAGCAGCGACCGGGGATGAAAAGAACTGAACGTCTTGGTGATGGCAAAAAGCATGAACACCATGCCAACAAACTCGGCTGCAGCCAATCCCCAAAGGACTCCATAGAAGCCCAGGCGGCGTGCAAAAATTGCGATCCCAAGCAGAATCACAATACGAATCCCCTGGCGGATGTTGTCGAGAAGCGCCTTACCGGAAACCCTGTACAGGACCAATCCCAACACGGAAAAACCTTGGAAGAATCCGGCGAGGCAAACAATCCAAAGACCTGCGCGGAATGACGAGTCCGACTGCCCTGTCCACGCGAGTACCATGGTCGGTCCAAAGACAGCGATGAACGCCAGCGGGAACAAGCACAAGCCCATGGTGATTTTGAAGGCCTTCACAATCAGGCGCCTCATCTGCTCCGTCGACCCGGATGCGTACACCATTGCCCCGCCAGAGAGAATCGGAAGCAGGAACGACTCCCAAAGCATCATCGCGGACTGTACGAGCCGCGTCGTAATGGCGTACACTCCAGCCGGTTGCGCCCCGAAGGCGCGCAAGATCGCGATGGGAACGATGGAAACGTACAAAACCTCCAGAATGTTAACCAACTGGTAGCTGCCCGCAAAGCGCACCAACTCTCCGGCAACGCTACGCGTGGCATACTTCAGTTGCACGTGCACTTGCGGCAGCACTCGCTTCGCCGCGAAATAGCAGCATGTCACCAGGCCCAACTCTGAAATTGCCATGATCAATGCCATGGCAAACAATCCCTTGCCGAAATGCAGCGAGGCAATAATGGCGACGGCCTCGGCCAAGGTAAACACCGTGGAGAAATTCCGCACCAGGTCAAGGCGATGGCCGCCCGACACGATCGCTTCGTACGCTGCGCCGAAGTTCGATAGCACCATGATGAGCGCGAGCGCAGAAATCGACTTCGCCGTCGCGCGCAAAAACTCCGGAGGAACGCCAGAGGCTTTCGCCAGCGCCGTCGAAAAGAAGGCGATCGGAATCAGGGTCAGCAGTGACAGGACCATCAGACCCACCATGCCGGTGCTCACCAATTTGTTCGCCTGTTCGTAGTCCCCGTTGCCCGTCGCCTCCGCCACATATTTCTGAAACGCGGACTTGATGCCTATGCTGCCGAATCGCATGTATGCCGCGGCGGTCATGATGATCGACCAGATGCCGTACCCACCCAGTCCAAGATGGGCAATCACAATCGGGATCGTGACCAGGCGCGTGCCCACCTGCGCGCCGCGCGCAACGATGCCGAACATCGTGTTACGCCCGATGGTGTGAGCCAGCCCCCGACTGTGCACCGCGGACGCGGGCGGAGCCTGGACTGGAATTTCGCTAACCGATGCCATGAATTTCCTTTTTAAGCAGTTTTCTAAGTGCTCTACAACTCAGAGCGACGTAAAGTGGCGATGGGCCGCGATTGTGGCCTCACCGGATACATTAGGGTTCTGCGATTCGTCCTCTCGCTGCTGCGCGGTTTTTTCAAGGGCACTTGCCGCGATTTGGGCCACGCGCGAGGAAACTGTAGGGGGCGAAGCAAAGCTGTCCGCCAAAGCCGCGCCTGCAAATTCAGGGACGGCCGCCGCTGCCACGAACTGAACTTGCGGCGTCTCGGCCCGCACCCCACTCCGGTGCGCCATGTAAGCCGCCGAAATCATGGCCAGCAACGCATACCATCCCACAATGCTCTGATCGAAATAAGAAATCCCGAGAAATGCGACCCCATTGGCAAATAATCCGGTGCCCAGGGCCCAGGCGAACAAGGCCGAATTCTTATTGCCGCTTTTCGCCGCGCCGCGCCATGCCTTGCCGATGTACTTGAAGCCAAACACGATGATGGCAATGAAGAAACTAAAGGGTAGCAAGCCCGAGTTATCCGCGGTGCCGACATATTGATTGGCCGTATCCCACATGTCCCATCCCCACACGCTCGTGTCTTTCACGCCCATCAGCCACCAGTCGCTGAAATGCCGGATGCATTGGTCCACCAGCATGAAGCGGTGATATCCCGATGATCCGCCTGCCAAATCAATGCGGACCATCAAATGCCACACCGGATTCTTGAGCACGATATGCAACGTGACCAGCACAATGACGATTCCCCAGCGGAAGGCGCGCATCCATTTTCGCAGCGGCCATAGACACAGGGCGAATACGCCCGCCGCGTAAGCCAGAATCGGCGTGCTCGAAGCGCAGGCCAGCGTCATCACCGTGCAGGCGATAATCCCCGCAACCACCCATTTCCGGTTGGCTTTGCCCTTCCACCACAGAGCTATGAACAACGGCACGAGAATCGCGCCAAAGGTGCCAGCCAAAATCGAGTGGGCAAAGGGCCCCTGCGCCCGGAAACGGCCATCCCGCTCCAAAAGATTCGCATAAACATGGGCGTCCGCGCCGCCAAGTAAAGCGTAAGGACTGTGCCCGGTAATCGTTTCATAGCTCATGGTGGCGGCGATAACTGTGGCAACGCCGACCAAAGTTTGGATGGCCAGAACAATCTCTTCCTCTTTGCGAATGAGTGAACGCATGAGAAAGTAGACGCCAAAAACCGTGTAGAGGACGCCGATCTGGTTGACCACTGCGCCGATCTCCTGAAAAAGCAAGACTCCATTGATCGCGACAAGAATGGAATAGAGGACCACGCAAAGATCGATGCGGTTAAAACCGCCGCTGAAAATCGCAGCTTTCGAGGCGATGCGCTCTCGAATCATGCGGACAAAGCCAAAAAGCGCCAACAATCGCAACATGGGAAAGTGCGCCCCGCCCACGACCAAGATCTGATCCGTCGGAATCAGGAGGCCCAGGGTGAGAAATAGAACCAGAGCACGCCGCCGCGGCCAAACGCAAAGCAGGACGCCCGCAATCAAGACCAGCAGCAGGATGGCGGGATGGACCGTGCTCCCGGCTACTCCGCCGCCGAAGTGAAGATTCTGTAGGCCTTGGACAGGGTGCATTAGAAGTTAAGAGTCGAGAATAGCGTTGGCCGGCTACGGCCTCTGCCCAGGGGAGCAGCAGTTCGTTGCCGGCCTAGGTGCGCGAGAAAGTCTCGCTATTGCACTTGGGCTTGGAGGCCGTTCGGCGGGGGCGGTGGAGCAGAGCTGCTATATAGGTACGCGCCCGCATCCCATGGATTCGAACCAGGCCGCGCGATAGGGGTGTCGGCCGGCGTGATTAACGTGTCGCCGCTTTGCGAGGAGCCGTAGGTCGTGTCTAAGCAAAGCTGTGTCATGCCCGAAGAGCAAAGATTTGTTGCGTTCGCGCCGATTCCGACCGTCGGACTGCTCGAGGATGTCGGAGAGAAAACATAGGCCTCGGTGTTGGTGTAGCCTGTTGCCGTCGCTTGTGCCTGGGTCTGGTAGAGATTGTCCGCGGCGTTGTAGCTGAGAGTGCTAGCCGTGCCAGCCCCCCCGCTATTAAACGGTGGATTACCTAGCGCGATGCCGCCCAACGGCGCACCCGGCACCATAATGTGGTGCTCGTTGTGGATGGCGACGGTACCAATATTGCTCTCAAAGCGAATACAAGATCCCCATCCCCCGCCCGAATCGCAATCGATCGTATTGTTGTAAATCTGAACCGACCCCGCCGTGTTCGGCGGAAAATCCCCGGTCTGAATCGCCGTCACCGGCACCGCGCCACCGTATGCACCATTATGCCAAAGCACGTTGTTATAGATATGGCTGACCGAGTGCCCTGCCATGGCGTTCGGGTTAACCATGATCACTTCAGACTCCACGCTATAAATCATATTGTTGTAAACGTCGGCGTCATTGTTGGAGCGAATCGCGTGATTGTGGATGCCCTGGCTGGTGCAATCGAAAGCGCCCTTCACCGAGCCGCCAAAATTGTAAATCTCGTTGTCGTGCGCAAGGGTGAAACCGCCGCCAAATGCCGAGCAGATGTCGTGAACCACGTTGTAACTGATGTCGCTACACGGCGAAGGGTCGTACACGACGGTGTCGTAGCCCTTGGCTCCACTGCCATCCGTCCCGTCCACAATGTTGTGGTCGAACGAGCCTGCGCAGCCTGCACTCGAGCTCACAGATTCATATACCCACACACCGAAGTTGTTGCCGTCCCCTGTTTTCCCGCTGCCGCAGCCCCCGGTCGGCGCTTCGAATGCGTGGAAGTAGCTGTTAGTGACGTATATTCCCTGCTGGGAGCTTAGGGCAAAGTAGTTCTGGCTCGTGCCATTGGCGCACGTGCCGTGGACAAACTCCCAATTATCAAACGTTACCCAACTCGCGTTCAGCTTCACAATATTCGAGTTGCCATAGGAGTCGACGTTCGGTAGTGTGCCCTGAATGTCGAAAATCGGGCGCGCCCACGCGCTCCCGACGTACCACGTCTGATCGATGCCGTAGTAATCCGTGTTGCCGGCCGACGTGCCCGCAGAAGTGATCACGAAATAATCGGATGAGGCCCAAGTGTCCCCACCCCTAAAGATGAAGCAGTCACCCGCCGTGTGTGAATACTTGCCGGTGAAGCTGTGCATGAAAGGCGCATGTTTCCAGGGGGTAGCGTTGCTCATGGCCTGAGCTTGGGTGTTCGAATCGGATCCAGCCTGACTGATGTAGTAGACGTTCTTGCCGACCGTGCAGTTGGAAGGCAGCGCAAATCCTGAGAACGGCGCTGTTACTGCTGCGGTGAGGAGAATGTAACGGTAAAACTGGCGCATTTTTTTAAACTCCCGAGGCCCTGTATCACTGCCATTCCAGAATACAAAGCAGCGCACCGATGCGCTACAGTCGGAAGGGCACACGAACTCGGGCCGAGGGGACAGTGCCCGCATGGACAAGGCGAGCGTCCTGGGGATGTTCGATTTCCGAGCTAAATCCCTTGGCTACTAGGTCATAGTAGAGTTGCGATAGTTGTACCACCTTCGCGTTCCATAGGAACTGTTGCCTCACCTTGTTTCGCGCGGCTTTGCCAAAAGATGCTATCAGTTCGGGATTGCGGATGAGATCCCGAACACAGTTCGCGATCGCGGTAGCGTATTGCCGCGGTTCGGTGACCGGCACGCGGAATCCGCATTCGCCATCAACTACGAACCCTGGCCCGCCTCGGTCGGCGACAATCATCGCTAAACCGTAACTCATAGCTTCTAATACCACATTGCCGCTTGGTTCGCGGTAGCTGGGAAAGACGAACACGTCTGCTTTCGCGTAGAACCTGTCGACGTCCTTGCGCGACAGCCGGCCGTGAAAAGTTACAACGCCGTTTACGCCCAGCTCTGCCGCCTCACGCTTGCAGTGGACGAGGTCGTCGCCGTCTCCTACCACATCAAAGCTAAAATCGTGCTGATCCTTCAGCTGAGCTAGGGCACGAATAGCGTCTCTCACGCCTTTTGTGCGGATCACCCGCCCAACAAATAGCAACCGGAGCGGTCGTGCGAGGGAGAACATCTTGGCGGGTGGAAGTTCAACAACCCCGGTCTCACTCATGAATTCGATGCGTTTAGTGGCCAAATCGCCCAGCAATTCTTTGACATAAGGCGCAACACAAATAAGGCAGTCGGCGCTTGCATAGCTGTTTCGCAGGAGAGAATCGTGGCGCAACCGCCATCGGTCGATCAGTCTCAACTGCGTATACCAGGGCGCACGATCCAGCTCTGCCCGAAATCCCTCCGGATCTTCGAGGCTCCCTCCCAGAGGACCGATAACGAGGGGGACGTTGCAGCCGGCGGCTGGGCTAGGGTAACGAAGTGCCAGCGGCGAGATTTGATGTACTATATCGAAGCGCTCCCCCGCGTGAAGGCTAGCCTTGATCCAGCGCCTTGCCCGCCAGTAGAAACTCACATACCCTGGCTTCAACATCGCGTTGAAGCGCTGCCATCTCTCGAACAGGCTAGGGTCCTGCCATTCGATAACCCTTGCCTCGGGTAACTGCAAGGAAGTTGGCGGTCGGCGGCTGTAGCGCGAAGTTATCAGTGTGACATCATGCTGACGCGCGAGCCTGCTGACCCACTGAAATGAGCTCCACACTTCCCCGACAGCTGCGTCGTCGCACCCTGCAGCAATGATAAGTACTTTCATCCTAATCGCCCTATGGATCGGTCTCGACAAATGCTGAGTGGTTCTGCGTCGCAAATGGAGGGTTCGCGGACTTCTTCCAGAACGTATGCATCACCCATCGCAGGCACCCTATACTTCGCTCCCAGTGGAGGCCAGCGTTTTGGGAGCCGCCAGCCCGGTTGAGACGGCTAAGCGCCGCTCCGATCGCCCGGATCCCGTGATGCAGGGCCGTGATTCCCAGAAATGCCCGTTGCGCCAGCCATCCCCGGTGTTTCCGCCAGTACTGCCATGTGGCGCGGTAAAGCTCCAGATGGAATCGCACCGGGGCTTGGGCCGAACTGGCCCCGCCATAGTGGATGGCACCGGTCTCGGCGAAAAAGACCAGCTTCTGCCCCGCCTGATTAAAGCGGTAAGACCAGTCGACGTCCTCGCCATACATAAAAAATTGGGGGTCGAAGAGTCCGACGCGCTCAATGGCGCTGCGGCGGGCCAGAACAAACCAGCCATTCAACACTTCCACGGGCCTGGTGCGGAGGTGGTCGAAGTCCGACATCATCATGCCGCCAAACAGGCTCGACCTTTTGAAGACGACATCCAGCCCCAGCGCGCGGGAGAAGCTGTTCCACACGGTCGGGAAGCGCATCGTCGAACGGCGTACCTCCCCGTCGGCGCCGAGCATTTGTGGTCCGACCATGCCCACGTCCGCATGCGCGGCAAGATAATCGAGCATGGGCGTGATGCAATCCGAAGTGAACTTAACGTCTGAATTCACCAGGCAAACAAACTCTCCTATGCATCGCGACATTCCGATGTTGTTGGCGCGGGCAAAACCGAGGTTCTCGGAGTTGCGGATGAGCTGAAATTCGGGGAAGCGTTCTGCCACCATATCCGGCGTGCCGTCGGTCGAAGCGTTGTCTACGACGATCACTTCCGAGTACACCCCGGCGCAATATTCCCGCAGCGATTCGAGGCACTCGAGCACGTATGCCCTGGCATTCCACACCACGATGACGATGGACACACGCAGAGTGCGATCCTCCGGGAAAGGTCTTGACTCGGCGACGTTCATTGCATTCATTTCAGGCATATCAACACGATTCATAAGATGAGCGGGTCAGCCACAGCTAACCCACGTGTCTGTACAAAAGTTCTCCAGCGAAGGGTAGAAGGCGCAGGGGCAAGCTTGAGAAGACGCTACGGGCTACAGAGGACTTCCAACTCTCTGCCGAGGGCTCAAACGAATCGTCGGCCACGGAGCGGTTTCCGTAACGAAGATAGCGCAAAACTGACTCCTTCGCTCCCCAACGCCGCTTGAAGATAATCAACCCCGTGTGCTCGGCTTCGCTGCGGCCAAAGTCGAAATACCGCAAGCCCAGTCGCTTCGCTTCCTGGATCGCCTTCCAGAACAGGAGATGCATCCCTCCCATCGGATTAAACTCCGGGTTCGAACCCCCATACTTGTAGGTCATTGAGTCCTTATAACGGATGGTGAGCAGTGCAGCCACAGCGCGTCCATCGCGGCAGCTCAGGCGAATCTTGAAGTCGGCGCCAAAACCTTGAGCAAGATTTCGAAACCATGCCGCCGGCTGGGGCGGACGGCCGTGCCGGCGGCGTGCCGCGCTGAACAAGCGATAGAACTCGTCAAAATATTCGATGCCGCCCTCGCGGTATTCGAGTTTCTCACGTTGGGCGCGCCGCACTTTGCGTTGCGTCGAGCTCTTGTGAAAATTCTCGAAAATCTCATCGAGGCTGGGGGTCAAATCCAATTGGTGGAGGGTATGAATCCGCCCCGAACGCGGCTGAACGGCAGTGATGGCAAGGGGCTGGCTCAGGCGCATTTCGAGATAGCGCCATCTGCCGCGGGATTCCCGCTCAATGGCCGCCGAGAGAAGTGCCGCGGCTTCTTCCTCATCGCGGGCTAGGGGATCACAGTAATCTGAGAAAGGCAGACAAACCAGCCTGCGTCCGGTCAGCCAACTCTCCACCGCGCAAAACGCCGCGCCATTTTCGAGCTCGTGGCCAGGCTGGGCAGTCGTAAATACTATAGGGCGGAAACCGTAGGTGTTCGAAAGCGCGCTCAGCCAGGCAGCAGAGTGAAACAACGATGCTTGTGGATGACTTTGCAGGAATCTCTGCCAGCGCTCGTCGCGCAGCGGATTCAATATATGCACCGCTACAGGCGGCATATTGATGCGACGCGCGAGGGCGGGCGGAGCTTGTTGGAGACAGGACGTAGCCAAATTATCTTCCTCAGTAGCGGAGTTGAGTTGCGAGACCCCTAGTACGCGTCATCGCCGAGCAGCACCGCCGCGGGCGTTTGAATCAGAATGCAAATGTCCAGCCACAAAGACCAGGTGCAGGCATAGCGCAAATCCAGCCGAACCATGTCGTCAAAGCGTACCCGGCTCCGCCCGTTGATCTGCCACAGCCCCGTGATGCCGGGCTTGATTTCGAGCACCCGCCGCCGATGCCAGATGTCGTACTCCTCGAACTCATAAGCGATAGGCGGCCGCGGACCCACCAGCGACATATCCCCCCGCAATACGTTGATGAACTGGGGAAGCTCATCCAGGCTGGTGCGACGGATGAACTTTCCGATGCGCGTGATCCGCGGGTCATCGGTCATCTTATAAACGGCGTCTTCCCGCCCTTCCACTTTCCCCTCGCATTCCCCGCTGATCACCCCTTTCATGAACTCGCGATGAATGTTGCGATCATTGTTCACATACATGGAGCGGAATTTCAGAAAGGTGAACGGCTGGCCAAATTGGCCCAGACGCTGCTGCTTGTAGAGAATCGGACCCTCGGAGCTCAGTTTTACCAGCGCCGCTACCAGGAGCATCACGGGCGCCATGAACAACAGCGCCAACCCACTGCAGACGATGTCCATGATGCGCTTGAGAATGCGAAAGGGCTTTTGCGCCTGCTCGCGCCGCGCCAGATCGGGGTAAAGCGCGGGATTTCCCTGAAGCGTTCCCTGGTGCCAATCTTCCGGAAAGGCATGCCAGGAAATGCTGACCTGGTCGAATTCACTCCACTCCAGACTCTTCCGCAGGGTCCCGCGGATTCGTTTGACCATGGCCCCAACCGTCGCTTCGCGCTCTTCGCCACCGATTTCAGTAAACATGACGCCGAGTGCCGCCCCTTCGTTGTACCAACCGACCATGTCGGTCTCCCGGATGGATAACGCAAGCGCGGAAAGAATTTTGCCCAGCATCCCACTATGAGCGACCGGCAAACCCAGTTCGCCTTCAAGAATCATCAGCACAAATGGCTTGCCCGAGCGTGCGGTGCGCTTGCGTTCCAATGCGATCACATGATGAAAGGAAGCCTCATCCACGAGGGCAGATTCGAAGCCGGTTCGGACCCGGATGGGCGAAGGAATTTCTTGTATGGCGGTGTTTTCATAGTGCGAATTCACGACATTCTCTCCTAGTTCTGCATTCCGTGCGGAAGCAGTCAACGTGGCATCCTCAGCGTAGCGAGGCACCAGCTAATGCGTTGGAACCGGGGGAGACGGTTCGCATATGATGGGTCTACTTCTTAGTTCTTCCTAAGGTTCAGTAAAGATTGCAAGGGGGACATTGCAATCAAAATTCCAAATCGCGATTCGATTTGGCGAGTTGCACGATTGGGGAAGGTTTGGAACTGACGTTAGCCGCGTTTTGCGCAGGTCGCGGCGCTCGTGAAGACCAACTGTTTTTTTTGGGGCGACGTAAGCAAGCGCGCAGTAATTCCGGCGTCTCCCAAGGCACGTCGTGGTACGCCGAGCGCAACCAGGGGCTCTGGGGATCGCGCATCCATTCTTGCGGGAATAACGCCACGGTATCATTCTCGGTCGAAGTCTTTTCACCGGCTAGGGGCTGACCGGAGACGGCAGCCAGCAACGCCGCCGGCAGATCATGTCCATTGCCGAAGGCAAGGTGTCCGACCTGCGTGGCTCGAGGATTGATTTCGATCAAGTACGCTCGTTCCGTACCGTTCTCAATCATGTAATCGAGGCCATGCACGCCCGAAAGTTGTAACCGCTGGGCAATTTTCAGCGCGGCTTGAATCATCTCAGGATGCTCAACCCGGCGAATGACCGTGGCCGGCCCAAAAGCATGCGCCTTGTGCAAGACTTCGAAATGCAAGGCCGCTAATACGCGGCCGTGCCAGCAGGCGAGCGCGCTGGTGGCCTCGCGACCAGAAATAAAACTTTGCACGGTGACAACGGAACGGCGCCGCGTAACCGAGCGCCACAACATGGATCGGTCGCGCTTGACCAGCAACCGCTTGGCTGCACGCGCCAGCAGCGGAGGCGCCGACAGAGCATGGAACGCATCTTCTGCTTCGCCCAGGCTGCGCACGACTCGAACTCCTTCTCCGCCAGTCGTGCCGTTGATTTTAAGCACGGCCGGGAAGCCCATGCGGGTAAACCACTTCCGAAGATCATCGAGAGTGTTGAGCAGACCGTTCTCCGGAACTCGTATGCCTTCCTCTTTTGCAACCCGTATAAATTCGGCGCGGGATGAAACCACGGAAAAACTGCAAGTCGCCCCAAAAGAGCGTTCGATCAGATCGCAGATTGCCACTCCCTGCGCTCCCCGAGACTGCTCCCTGGCAAACAAGGCATGGAGATGCTGCACCGAAAGATCATCACCGGGCACGACAAAATCCGGTTGCGCGGCAACGATTGCGCGGCGCAGCGAATGCAGAGGCAGCACTCTGCCGTAGGGGTGCAAGCGTTCGACAACGCCAGTCTTAGAGAGTGGGTCCCGCGGCGAACAAACCGCTTCCACCCGGCATCCGGCTTCAGAAAATGCGACGGCCAGACGTGCGATGGGAAACCAGCCCGAACTTGAGACAATCAGTAAAGTCGGATTCAATTTCGGCCTTGCTATGCTCATGAAATAGACCGAGTTCCCCGGCTATCTTCACCCGTGGATATTGCAAAATCAGGTCCCATCCGGGTGTCGTAACGAACCTGCGGTTGATCGACGTTTTCCGGGAACAATTCAAACGAAATATTGATACGATTCGTTTCCTCGTGGCCTAAGCCCGAACGTAACGCCTGCTTCAGGCGGGCCAGCATCGTCTTGAGAATATGATCGATTCCTTCCGCATTGATGTCGGTAAAAATGACGCCGAGCGTGTCGTCATGCCGACGCCACCCGACTATATCCGTCTCCCGGGTAAATGCGGGTAGTGCGGCCACGAGTTTTTCGAGGACTTGCCGCTTGCGCTGCGAAAGTGGGCCATGACCCGGATCGAGCATCATCAGCAAACAGGGTTTGGCAGCGCGCTCCGCTCTTTTTCTCTCCAATGCGAGCACGCGCTGAAATGCCGCCTCCGCCAACATGACCGGCAGGCGGTCGCTTTCGATCCGGCTCGGCCTCGCTCCGACACTTGCATCTTCACGCTTCGACTTCACAACAACCCCCATTCCCGTCCGCGTTGGAGCGGACTTGATCGAACGACCACGCCGATGCTTGCCGGCGCCGATTGTGTCGTCTTTCGTCGGGGGAATAATACGGAGACGAGCTAGGTTAGACGCTCTCCGGGGGCTGCTTCGCCCCCGGACCGTAATGCTGATAATAATTATCGTGTTCCGTGCTATGCGTGCTGTTAATCACCACGCCCAGCAATTTCGTCGTATCGAGGGCCGCAAGTCCGCGCTGGAGTTGACGCTTGCGCGTGGTACCCTCGCGCGTGACCAAAAGAATCCCATCGGCTGACTTCGACCACACACTCGTGTCAGCCAGCGGCAGCACCGGCGGCGTATCAATGACAATCCAGTCAAACCACTCCGACAGGCGTTGCAACAGGGCGTTGTATCGCGTCGAGTTCATCAGATCTAAAGGGTTCTCTGGTGGAGTGCCGGCGGGAACAAACCAGAAACCCGGCTCTTCCAAGCGGTAAATAGGCTCCTGTGCGGCAGGCGCTCCCTGCAAATACTCGCTCAGGCCCTTCAAATGATTCAAGCCGAGCAACCGGTTCAACGAGGGACGGCGTAAATCACCGTCGAGCAAGAGAACCTTCTGCTGCCGCTTGCGCGCCAGCGTACACGCCAAATTAGCCGAAATCGTGCTTTTGCCTTCCTCTGGAATGGTGCTGGTTATGAGGATCCGTTTGAGCGCCCTGTTCTGTTGGAGCTGCCGTAGTCGAACTCCGAGAAACCGGAATTTCTCGGCGCCCAGGCTGTCCCGTTGCGTCAAACAAAACAAGCGGCCTCCCGGCCGAACTGAGACATTCACCTGGGGAAAATGATCGAAATCCGGCACAGGAGATGGCGAAGTTGCGGGCTCCGCCGCTTCTTGGTACGGATCCTGCAAAGCCGAAGCAAAATCCGTGAAACCGCCGGCTTTCCCGGCTGACGATTTCTGTAGCGCTTCGAATATCCGGCTCATGATTTCACCGATCCCGGTTTAGCAGGCGCAGTCTTCAAAGGTTCCGGCATGAAGCCCCCAGACGACAATGACTTCGCAGCGGCCTCACTCGCGCGCAGCGTTTGCAGATAGCTTTGTAATTGCTGCAGCACCTGTTCCGCCTGCATCAAGCGATCCAGAGGCAGTGTCGGAGGACGCACCGGAGCAGGCTCCGGGGCCACGTCGAGTCGCAGGTCCGCTGCGACCTCTTCGATAATCTCGGGAGCAATAACCCGCGTCTGGCGGGCAAAGGCATTAATCAAGGCGTTTTCGCAGATGGTGTTAATCAAACGGGGATAGCCCCCCGAATACCGATAAATCACTCTGACCGTCTCTTCCGGAAACGCCTTGGTGAAGACTTCTGCGGGAGCGCCGCCCAGCTCCAACCGTTTTTGAATGTATGCCGACGCGTCGGCCAGGCTCAGATACTTGAGTTGCGAACGCAGCGCCACCCGCTGCTTCAACTGGCGTAACTCGTGGGAGTCGAGCTTCTCGTCAAGCTCGGGCTGGCCCACGAGCAAAATCTGCAACAACTTGTCCTGCGAAGTCTCAAGGTTCGTCAGCAGCCGGATTTCCTCGAGCACTTCCGCCGAACAGTGGTGCGCTTCATCCACTACCAAGACTGTCGTCTGTTTTTTCTCGTAACGTGCGACTAGAAAGTTCGTCAACAGCAAAAGCAGCTCGCCTTTACTCTTGCCCGCCGCCGGCAGGCCGAGGTCGGCGGCAATGTAACGCAAAAATTCGATTCCATCCAGGCGGCTATTGAAGACATAGGCATAGGCAATATGGCTGCGCTGCAGCAGTTGCAGCAGACAGCGCACGAGCAAGGTCTTCCCCGTGCCCACTTCACCGCTCAGGACGACAAAACCCTTGCGCCTTTCAACGCCATAGTAAAGCGCAGCCAGGGCTTCGTTGTGCCGCCGCGTCGGGAACAAGAATGACGGGTCCGGCGTGATCTCAAAGGGGTTGCGCTCGAGTTGAAAAAATTGCTTATACATACGTGCTTAGTTTATCCCCGCCAGTAGCTCAATGCTGAACCCGCCAGCATAATGATGCCCGCCATTACGCCGCTCAACCACGTCAGGCGCAGGTTGCGGCCATCCGCTCGATCTTCGTCGGGCGTGGTCAGCGGAGGAATTTCTGCAATAACACTTACCGGCAGCAATTTCTTCAGGGAAGCCTCGTCATGCAGGCGGTCGTCCAGATACTCCGCCCCGCCCGCGGAAATCACACCCAGTGCCAATCCGATCCCCAGCCCGGCCAGACAAAATTTGAGGCGATTGGGAAAATCTGGTTTCAAAGGCAGGCTTGGAGGATCGAGGACGCTGAAGTGCTCGCCCTGCTGCCGCAACTCGAGACTGGTCGCCATCTGCGAAGCATTCTTTTTCTTGAGCAGATCGTCGTAGTTGGCCTTCGATTGCTCATAGCCGCGCGTTAAATCGGCGAACTGCTGTTCCACGATCGGTTCCTGGGTTAGGTGCGACTGATACATCCCGATTCGAGCTTGCAAATCCGCGATCGTCTTTTCCCGATTCTTGATTTCCAGCTGATTCGCCCGCAGCTGCCCTTGCAGTTGAGCAATCGTGGTGTCACCTTTGCTCTCCGGATCGTCTGCGCCGGAATCGCCGCCTGCAGGCTGTGACTTCAGGTTCGCGAGCATCTGCGTTCGCAGTTGCTGGGTATCGGCAATCTGCTGCTCCATCTTGCGCACGTCTGGATAACGATCCGTGTACCGGGCTTTCAGATCGGCTAATTGCGCCTGTTCTTTGGCCAACTCGGCATCAATCGCACTCAACCCGCCGCCGGGTGTGCCGCCGGGCGCGACTCCTGATTTTTGCAGCCCGTGATACTGCGTCAGCAGCGATTGCAGGTACGCATTCTGCTGCCGGGCCGCATTCAAAGCGTCCTGCTCGCTCTGCATCTGCGTCTGCAGTCCATTCATAATCTGGATGTTGCTCTGCAATTCCGTGGGCAAGGCGCCTGGATGCTGATCTTTGAATACGCGCACTTTCTCTTCCTGCTCCGCCAGCGCTTTGCGCGCCTCCTCGAGCTGGCTAGCAAGGAATGCGGTCGTGTCCTCGGATTCCTGCTGCCGCGTCTCCAGGTTCTCATTGATGAACAGATTCGTCAGTTCGGTGGTGACTTCTTGCGCAACTTTTGGATCCCGCGAGGAATAGGCAACGACGAAGGCCGAGACTTCCCTCTGACTTTCGCCCAGCACCAGGTTGACTTCAATGTCCTTGCGCATGCGCTCGACAATTTCATCAGGCGTGCGATGCGTCCGCTCCGAGGCGTAGAGATTGAATTGGTCGATAATGCGCAACAAGCGCGTGCGGCTCAGGATCTGCTGCTGAATGCTTTGCAGCCGGTCCTGCAAGTCGTCGTTGACATTGGGCGTGACGTAATCCTTGGGCATGGTCGGCTGTTCGACCAGAATCTGTGTCGACGACTTATACTTCGGCGGCAGCACCCAGCTCGCGCCCCAGACCAACGCCCAGCCGAGAAACATGGGCGGCAGAAAGTACCACCAGCGGCGCCGGACCAACGCGGCGTAGCGCCCCAGGTCCAGACTCTCGCCCGATTTTTCTTCCAGTTCGTCCATCATTTCCTTAACCTTTACCCTTGCCGCCCTACCGTCCCAGCGGACGGGTGAAGTTGTAGGTTACTGCCATCCACTCCCGGTTGCGTCCGGTCACCGTCGCCAGTGCGGCCACGTTGTCATAGTTTTGGTGAATGTGCGAATAACCGACTTGCGCATTGAAGTGCTGCCCCAGGGTGCGTTCAACCCAGAGACTTCCGCCCAATGAATGACCGCCATCATTCAACTCGGCGGCGGCATTTTCGACGAGGGTATTGTCGGCGTAAGTACCCGTCGCGCCAGCGCTCCAGGCCTTGCTCAACTGCTGGCGCAGGGTCAGCGCTCCGGCATTTGAGTGCACCGCTCCAATGAGTCCTCCGCCATCGGAAATCGTGTAGAGGTAACTGACCGCCGCGCTCGTATGCCGCGCTTGCCAGCCGATGCTCGCTCCCGCCGCCGGACTCCACTGCGCGACCGCCGGCGTCCCAAACTGCTCCGTGGATGCATGCTGTGGGCCACCGAAAATGGAAAACGAAAGCGTGCGCCGCGGGTAGAACGTGTAAAAGCCTATGACGGTGTTGGTGACGGTCTGGTTTTCCGGGCCTGCGGGATAGGTCAGCAATTGCTGATAGAAGTAGCTCACCCCCATATAATGCCGGGCTGCAAAACGATGTGTGTAGAATGCCGAGCCGCCACGCGCCGCTGCATCGTAGAGCCCTTGATCTTGCGAACCATTCAGAAAATGTAGATTGGTCACCGTACCGCCCGCCCCGACCATATCATTCCGGCCATATTGGTAGGTTAAATCGCCTCCGGCCGTGTTGCGCAGCACGTCCGAGATCGGCGTAACGATGGAGTTGTTCGGCCCCTGGGGCGCGCCTCCGATGGTTCCTTCCGAGCCAAACACAGGCTGGTTGAACAAGTTGGACGTGCGTACCAGTGAATCGCGCAGGCCCAGCGTCACATGGGGCGATAGCCGATACTCGCCGCTGATCGCGAGGTTGTGGTCCTGCTGATTATACGAACTCAGATTCTGATAGAAAGTAAACCCGGGCATGTATGCGACCCGCCAGTGAAAACGGGGCCAAGTCTGGTTTATCTCAATCGAAGGCCAGATGGAATAGCTCCAATCGGCTACGGCGCTGCCGGATGGTGTGGTAAGAACATCGTCGTCGTGGTTGGCCTGAAAGGTCAAACCACCTTTGAGGTAGTTGCTGCGCTCCTGTGAGGCAAAGGCCAACGAATAACTGCTGCCCGATACCGGAGGCGGCACGAGCAACTGCGAAGAACTATCATCGCTCGATGAAAGCAGCGGAGCGCTCGCAGCCGAAGGCGCGCCCGAGGATTGGGCACGGGCCGCACCCAACCCCGAGACCAGCAGGACGGCGCATAGTTGGATTGAAATCTTCTGACTCATATTGAACTGTTGCACGACGGGCAAGACGGCCTTTACGGGACAACAATCGTGTCGTGGGCTTGCAGCTTGATGTTCTGCTCGGCATGCTCGCCCTTGATCACATCTTTGTAGTTGAACGGCAAACGCTGTTCACCACCGTTTGCATCGCGGCGCAACACATAGATTGATTTTCGTTTTGCAAAATCGCGAAAACCTCCCGCCAGCGCGATCGCATCCAGCACCGTCCCGGCGCCGCTGAGGGCATAGGTCCCCGGCTTATTGACTTCCCCCAGAATGTTGAAATTCTGGCTCTTGATTTCCGTCACAATCACCGTGACTTCCGGTTCCGCGATGAAATTTTTCAGCTTGTTGGTGATTGCCAATTCCAACTGATGCGGCGTCTGTCCGCTCGCTTGCACTTCTCCTGCCAGGGGCAACGAAATCTTCCCATCGGAACGAACTGGCAAAGTGCGGGAAACATCGGGCTCTTTCCAGACGTTGATGCTCAAGACATCGTCATTGCCGATGATGTAGCTGTCGTCATGAGCAGCGCTTGACGCAGGCGGCGAAGGAGCGGCCATGCGGGTGGAATTCTGTGGTGCGTCCTGCGCCCAAAGACAGCCGGCCAGCAGCATGGCGGAAACCAACCGGGTTGCGCTGGATTTCATTCCCAATGTGGTCATCATTCCACTCGTCCTTCCCTTTTTGCGGCCTGACGCAAGAGCATGGGCAACGTCGGCGGAGTTAACCCATAGGTTTGGATCTTATAAAGGAGGGCACGGTAGCTGATTCGCAGCAGGCGCGCCGCCGCTTTGCGGTTCCAATGAGTCTCCTCTAGGGCGTTGACGATGGCATTTTTTTCGGTTTCACCCTTGATATCACGCACCAGGGATTTCAGCCCATCGCCTTGTGACAGATGGGTCGCGTCGGACGCGCTCCAGCGCAGCTCAGTATGCGTATCTTCGGTATTCGCTCCGGAATGCCGGCGTGGGGCGTACTTTTTCAACTCGCTTAAGGCGAGTTCCTCGTCACCCACCACGAGATACCGCTTGGCGAAGTCGCGCAATTCACTTACGTTGCCGTGCCAGGTATGGGCCTGGCAAGCTTGCAGCAGGGATTGGGAAAGGGTGCGGCTTGGCAAACCATATTGTTTTGCCAGGCGGCTGATGAAATAGCCAAACATGAACGGAATCCCTTCGCGACATTGCCGCAGGGGTGGCACTTGGACGCTGAACGCGCTTAGTCGGTAGTAGAGATCGCGCCGCAACCGGCCTTCGTTCACCAATGTTTCGGCATCTGGCACCGTCGCCGCCATAATCCTCGCCTCCAGAGGCACCCGGCTTGGCCTCTTTGGGTGCCCACCCGATGGCACGAAACTCTTTTCTTGCATCACTTCGTAGAGTCGCGCTTGCAACGCGAGGGGCATCGCGGCGATATCGTTGAGGTAGATTACACCTTTTTCGGCAAGCGAGAGTTTGCCACTGTAGGCGCCGTCGGCTCCAAACAATTCCGCTTCGAGCAATTCAGCCGGGAAAGCCGAGCAATCCACTTTGATGAAGGGAAAACCGGAACGGATCGATAGTTGATGAATCAAGCGCGCAGCCGATTCCTTGCCGCTTCCAGGCTCCCCGACAATCAATACGGGTGCGTCCACTTGCGCCAGAGACTCCGCGTGCACGCGCAGCTTTTGCATGGCTGGCGTGGCGCAAACGAAGAATGAATCTTCTCCGAGCCGCTCAACAGCTTCACAAACGGGCTCATGAGCGCTTTCAGGAATCGGTTCCCGACCATCGCCAAGGCAAGCCAAAATGGTGTCGTGCAGCTCCAGCGAGCGCAGCGGGCGCATCAGGCACCCACGGGCTCCCAACCGCAAAGCCTCAGCTTTCAACCAGAGCTCACTCGCGTCCGCCAGCAGCAGGATGGCCAGTTCAGGACGCACGTAGCGCAGCCATCGTAGCGCGTGCAGTGCGTCGGCGTTGTCCGCAGCGTCGACTAGTATGAGATCAAGTAAATCTTCTTGACCAATTCGATTAGGTTGCACTTGCGTGCGCTCCAGAGCTTCCCAGGCATTTGCGACTGTGTCGCATTGCCAAGCTCTTGAACGCACAAAATTCCAGAGCTCAGCTAGATCGGACGGTCGCCGGCTCACTACCAGCAAGTGCCTACACCTGCCTGGATGTTCCGCTACCGAGTTCGCTTTCGTTGCCATTTGTTCAGACAGTGATCGCACAGACGTGCGAACCTACAAGCTTAATGTTTGCAATTGGTTGCAACTCATTCGCCGATGGGCCCATTCGTAGCTCCGCCCTGTGACTTTTCGGGGCGCGAAAAACCATGACGCTACCAGGATCTACGCAGTTCTGTCTGGCTCGGGGGTCAGGCCAAATCAGGGGGGAGTTAGTCAAAAAACCGGGGCCGGGGAGTGCCCTCGTGACTAGGTTGAACATAATTGCAACATGCAATACCTTGCAAGAGGTATATATCATCAAGTAATATATTACTCATATTTTATAGTACATTTATCTCTATCGGTAGTATGTTAATACTCGAATAAATGGAAGACACCTCTCAAAATAAAGCAATTTTGGCAATTCACGTCTTGGTTACGGACAGCAGTCCCATCCACACGCAGCTGCTAGCCGAGGCTTTGGCGAGGAACCCCGATTTTAAGATCACAATGGCCAACGGTTCGGCTGAGTTGGCGAGTAAAGCTACCGAGGCGAAGCCGGATGTCGCCGTCGTGAGTTCATACCTCGACGAAGATCCAACGCGGGGCTGCGGAATTATACGTAAGCTAGGTATTTGCGGGCTGAATACTCGTTTTGTGTTGTTGCTCGATTCGACCAAGCGCGACGCGATACTCGAAGCCTTTGCCGCGGGCGCACGCGGCATCTTTCACCGGCACGAGTCGTTGGAGACCCTCGCCAACTGCGTCCGGCAGATCCACGCTGGGCAAATCTGGGCAAGTGCAGAGCAAATGTCCTATGCCGTGGAGGCGCTGGCTTCGGCTCCCCATATTCGGGCGGTGAATGCGCAAGGAGTGGATTTGCTCTCGAAACGCGAACGCGATGTGGTTACGAGCCTGGCGGCTGGACTCAGTAATCGCGAGATTGGGGCTCGGCTCGGATTGAGCCAGCACACCATAAAAAATTATCTGCTGCGCATATTCGATAAACTGGGCGTCTCCACAAGGGTCGAGCTTCTCTCTCGCACGTTGACGCCGGATGCTTCACGCCCCCCGATTCAATCGTTTGTCTCCGCCCTCCTTGATAAAGAAGGACCTGATGTTGGCGCCGATGTGGCCACCTACCGGCATGCGGCGGAACAGGGCTTGACGCGTGCGCAGATCAAAATGGCGGAGATACATCTGCATGGTGCAGGAGCTGAGCGAGATCCCATCGCAGCCTATATGTGGTATCTCATCGCGGAGAAGACCAGCCTCGGAATCCAGGAAAAAATTGCAACGGATAAACGCAAATTGGCGGAAACACTTACGACCGACCAAATACTGGAAGCGCAACAACGCGCGACCCTGAGACTGACCGCGCAAAGTGGATCGTCTACAGGGACATCCACCGCGTCCCGTCATCATGCGAATACCCCTGGGCAGATGTGAAACAAATCCGCGAAAAATCACCCCCACAGGCCGGTGAGATTTGAGACAGATGTTAGCCTAAATTGCCCATGACGATTCTGGAATTTACTGCACTCGTGTGGATCGGTTCCTTCGCCGCAGGCCTGCTGGGCGCATTGACCGGCCTGGGCGGCGGTGTCGTGTTGGTGCCACTGCTGACTATTTTTTTCCATGTAGACATCCGCTACGCGATCGGCGCATCGCTGGTTTCCGTCATCGCCACTTCATCGGGCGCGGCGGCGGCCTACGTGCGCGAGGGATTCTCAAATATACGCATCGGTATGTTCCTGGAAATTGCAACCACCCTCGGCGCCGTGAGCGGCGCTTTCCTCGCGACGGTCGTCCCGGTTCACGCGTTGGCCACAATTTGCGGCATCATGCTTGTGGTGTCGGCTGCGCTCTCGCGCAGGCCGCGAACTGACCTCGAACGCCAAGTTCCGCCCGATCCACTCGCTACAAAGCTGCGCCTAAATGGGAGTTTCCCCGATATCGACGGGCCACGCCATTACAACGTAACGCACGTTCCTACTGGCTTTGGCTTGATGTACGGTGCGGGTGCTCTCTCCGGCTTGCTCGGGATTGGCTCGGGTGCAGTCAAAGTTCTGGCCATGGACCAAGCTATGCGCATTCCCTTCAAGGTGTCTACGACCACCAGCAACTTCATGATCGGCGTCACCGCAGCCGCCAGCGCCGGGGTCTATTTCAGCCGCGGTTACATTGATCCGGGGCTGGCGATGCCAGTAATGCTGGGCGTCCTCACCGGCTCGTTGCTGGGCGCACATATTCTGGTGAAGGCCGAAACGCGATGGTTACGGCTCATCTTCAGCGCGGTCATCGTGGCCTTGGGAATCCAAATGATTTATAGCGGAATTAGAGGAACGATCTAACGCCATGAAATCGACACCCCTCGCCAAATGGTCTGACCGACAGATCGAGGAGATCGTCGGCGGTTTGTTGCAAATCGGCGTATCGCTTTCCGCTTTTGTGGTACTGGTTGGAGGGGGAATTTATCTGGCCCGCCACGCTTTCGCGGTTGCGGACTATCGGAGGTTCCAGGGCGAACCTCTAGATTTCCGCACCGT
>Ga0181537_10000045_pt1 | contig 111092 bp, 94 predicted proteins | sample PEATcosm2014_Bin_39_FD_119765 | JGI IMG/M metagenome (GOLD analysis project Ga0181537, IMG submission 119765) | Peatland microbial communities from MTU Mesocosm Facility, Houghton, MI, USA - PEATcosm2014_Bin23_10_metaG | ecosystem: Environmental > Terrestrial > Soil > Wetlands > Peat | place... | reverse complement strand
CCGCGCGCGACGGCGATGTGATATGCGAAAAGTTGCAGCGGCACGCTCGCCAGGATCGGATAAATCGGTTCGAGCGCCTTCGGCAGATAAATCACGTCGTCGGCCACTTTCTTGATTTGTTTGTCGCCCTCGGTCGCCAGCGCGATGATCGGGCCTTGCCGCGCACGGATCATCGCGAGGTTTGCCATCGTCTTGTCATACATCGAATCCTGCGGCACGAGAAAAACCGTCGGTGTCTTTTTGTCAATCAGCGCGATCGGCCCATGCTTCATTTCCGCCGCCGAATAACCCTCGGCGTGGATATAGGAAATTTCCTTCAGCTTCAGCGCGCCTTCGAGCGCGATGGGAAATGTGTAGCCGCGCCCGAGAAAAAAGAAATCGTCCGCCTTCGCATATTTCTTCGCGATTTTTTTCAACGAACTGTTTTGCGCGAGAAGAGATTCAATCTGTTTTGGCACGGCTTCGAGCGCGTGCAACATTTCCAGCGCACGTTTCGCCGGAAGATTCCGCATCCGTCCCAGATGAATTGCGAGCAGCGACAAAATTGTGAGCGTCGAGACAAATGCTTTCGTCGAGGCGACGCCGATTTCCGGCCCGGCGTGCATGTAAATGCCGCCGTCGGCTTCGCGCGCGATGCTGCTGCCGACGACATTGACGATAGCGAGCGCCTTGTGTCCGCGCTTTTTTGCTTCGCGCAACGCGGCGAGCGTGTCCGCCGTTTCGCCGGATTGCGAGAGCACAAGCAGCACGGTGTTTTTTTCCAGCGGCGCGTTGCGGTAGCAAAATTCATGCGCGAATTCGACCTCGACCGGAATTCCCGAGAATTCTTCAATCAAGTATTCGCCGACGAGCGCGGCGTGCCAGCTTGTGCCGCTCGCGGCGATGATGATGCGATCGAGCGAACGCAATTCTTTTTCGGAAAGATTCAAGCCGCCGAGATGTGCCGTAGCATTTTTCAGATCCACGCGGCCGCGCAGCGCATTTTCAATCGTGCGCGGCTGCTCGTAGATTTCCTTGAGCATGAAATGGGCGTGTTCACCACGAACGGCATCTTCCTGATCGAATTCCAGTTTGCTGATCTGGACGTTCGCCGTGTCCGTGCCGAGATTGATGACCTTGAATTTTTTTGGCGTGATGGTCGCCACATCATAATCGTTGAGATAAACGACTTTTTTCGTATGGGCGACGATGGCGTTGGCATCACTGGCGAGAAAATTTTCACCTTTGCCGATGCCGATGATGAGCGGCGAACCGCGCCGCGCGCCGACGATTTTGCCCGGTTCGTCCGCGCAAATCACCGCGAGGCCGTAAGTGCCGATGACTTCGCGCAACGCGTCGCAAACAGCTTGCGTAAGCGCATTTTTATTTTTGCCGTGATATTTTTTGTAATAGTCACCGATCAAATGCGCGAGCACTTCCGTGTCCGTGTCGGATTTGAAAATGTGTCCGGCCTTGAGCAGTTTTTGTTTGATGGCGTCGTAATTTTCGATGACGCCGTTGTGGACGATGGCGATTTTGCCGGAAGCATCGGTCTGCGGATGGGAATTTTTGTCCGAGGGAATTCCATGCGTGGCCCAGCGTGTGTGGCCGATGCCGAGATTTCCCGCGACGGGTTCGGATTTCAGCAGGCGCGCAAGGCCTTCCTCGATTTTCCCCTTCTTTTTGCGGACGAGCAGACTGCCTTCGTGCACCACGGCGATGCCCGCGCTGTCGTAGCCGCGATATTCCAGCCGCCGCAATCCTTCGAGCAGGATGGGCGAAGCCGCTTTTTTTCCGACGTATCCGATGATGCCGCACATAAATTATTTCCGGTTCAAAATCAAATCCGCCGCTTTATTCAAATCGTCCACAATCACGGCGCTTGCGAATTTGTTCGCCGCAGAACGTTCGACTTCCGCGCCGTAGCCGGTGCGGACGAGGATGCTTTTTTTCACGCCCGCATTCCAGCCGCATTCCAGATCAATCAGCTTGTCTCCGACCAGAAAACTTTCCGCGAGGTTCAAATCAAATTCATCGCGCGCGTCGAATAAAAATTGCGGTGACGGCTTGCGTCCGCGGCTCGGCTGGTCGGGCGCTTCGGGCGCGACGTAAATTTTCCCGAAGCGAATGCCGGCGCGCGCCAGTTCGTCGCGCATAAACTGATTCACCTTTTCCACCTCAGCCATGGTGAAATAGCCGCGCCCGACGCCGGACTGGTTCGAGACGATGAACAGTTTGAAACCCGCGTCGCAAAGTTTTTTCAGCCCGGTTCGCGTCGCCGGAAAAATTTCAACGTCCTCGGGACGGCACAGATAATTTTTTTCCGCGATCATCGTCCCGTCGCGGTCAAGGAAAACAGCCCGGTTCATTTCGGCAAATAGTGGTTTGATTATGACAAGAATGGAATTGAAATTTTTCAGGCGTTTGCCATGCTGCGGGCGTTCACGTTTTTCAAACAACAACAAAACACATTTTACATGAGCAGAGGCAGACTTGGAATTCTGGTCGGCGGCGGGCCTGCGCCCGGCATCAACGGTGTCATCGCGGCTGCGGCCATCGAGGGCATCAAGAACGGCTACGAGGTCATCGGCTTCCGCGACGGCTATAAATGGCTCGCGGCGGGCGACGCGACGCAGTGCAAGCCGCTTTCGATCCGCGACGTGCGGGACATCCACCTGCGCGGCGGCTCGATCCTTGGAACGGCGCGCACAAACCCGACCAAGTCGGAAACGAGCATGGCGAACCTGTTCAATGTCTTTGAAAAACTCGGGATCACCGCGCTTGTCACCATCGGCGGCGACGACACGGGATTTTCCGCCAGCCATGTTTCGCGCCGCAGCAACGGAAAAATCCGCGTCGCGCACGTTCCCAAGACCATTGACAACGATTTGCCGCTGCCAGGTTCAACACCGACGTTTGGTTTCGAGACCGCGCGGCATTACGGAGTTCAGATCGTCCGCAACCTCGCCGAAGACGCGCGCACGACGTCGCGCTGGTATATCATCATCAGCATGGGGCGCGCGGCGGGGCATCTCGCGCTCGGCATCGGAAAAGCGGCGGCGGCGACGCTCTCAATCATCCCCGAGGAATTCCGCAAGCGTCAGGTCACTGTGGATGAGGTCTGCGACATCATCATCGGCTCAATCATCAAACGCCGCGCCGAAGGGTCGCAATACGGCATCGTCGTCCTCGCCGAGGGCTTGATCGAGTCCATGGGCGAGCAGGGACTGATCAAGGCGCTGCCCGACGGCCACCTCGAACGCTTCGGCAAGGTCATCCGCGACGACCACGGTCATTTGCGCCTGGGTGAAATTGAATTTGGCCGCCTGATGAAGGAATTGCTGACGGCGCGCCTCGAGAAACTCGGCATCAAGATGGGGTTCATTGACAAGGACCTCGGCTACGAGTTGCGTTGCGCCGACCCGATCCCCTTCGACGCCGAATACACGCGCGACCTCGGCTACGCCGCAGTGAAATTCCTCCTTTCGCCCGAAGCCGAAAAATACGGCGCGATCATCAGCTTCGTGGACGGCAAGATGATTCCACTGCCGTTCGACAAAATGCTCGATCCCAAGACCGGCCGCATGCAGACGCGCCAGGTGAACGTGGACGGCGAAGCCTACGAATGCGCCTGCGCCTACATGATCCGGCTCGAGCGCGCAGATTTCGAGGACTCGAAGCAGCTCATCAGGCTTGCCGGCGTCGTTTCGCTCACGCCGGAAGAATTCCGCGCACGTTTCGGTTACCTTGCCGGGTTGAAATAATTTTGTTCAAACAAATCCGTTTGCCGGGCTTTTCATTGAAGTGGCGCGCGGATGAAACGCACGCTAGAGTTGCGTATGTTTATTGCCGGACTTGGAACCGCCGCCCCGTCGCAACGCTACGCCCAGCTTGATTCATGGGACGCGTTGCAAAATTCGCCGCAATTTCCGCAGCTCAATCTGCGCCCCCGCGCCATCCTGAAAAAAGTCCTTTGCGGCGACAACGGCATCGCCGCGCGCCACCTCGCGCTCGATCCGATCACCGAGGTTTTTGAAACCACGCCAGACGCGCTGCAGGCCCGCTTCACCAGGCACGCGCCCGCGTTCGCCGCCGAGGCCGCGCAACGCGCGCTGAAGGATGCGGACTGCAAGCCGGAAGAGATTGATGCCGTCCTCATCAGCACCTGCACCGGCTATCTGTGTCCAGGCCTCACGAGTTACGTCAGCGAACGGCTCGGTCTGCGTCCGGATGTTTTCACGCTCGACCTTGTCGGCCAGGGCTGCGGTGCAGCGCTGCCGAACCTGCGCGCCGCCGAGGCGATTCTCACCGCCGGCCGCGCGAAAAAAGTCCTCTCCGTCTGCGTCGAGATTTGCAGCGCCGCATTTTATCTCGACGATGATCCGGGTGTTTTGATCAGCGCCTGTTTGTTCGGCGACGGCGCGGGCGCGGCGGTTCTGTCGAACCAGCCGCAACCCAAAAAACGCCGCAGCGTCGAATGGAAGTTCGGCGCGTCGCGGCTCGTCACCGCCGAGCGCGACACGCTCCGGTTCAGCCATAAAAACGGAATGTTACGGAACATTTTATTGCCGCAAGTCCCGCAAGTCGCCGGCGAAATTGCCGCGAAACTGTTTTCCGACTCGCTCGCCGCCGCAAAAATAAGGCGAGAACAGATTTCCGGCTGGGTTTTGCACACCGGCGGCCGCGACGTGATTCTCGCCCTGCGCGACACGCTTAAGTTGAGCGAGGCCGATGTGCGCCATAGTTCCGCTGTCTTGCGCGAATTCGGCAACATCAGCAGCCCGACCGTTTATTTCGTCTTGCAAGCCGCGCTGAACGATTCCGTGCCGGACGGTTTGTGGTGGATGTCCGCGTTCGGCGCGGGCTTCAGTTGCCACGGCGCATTTTTGGAAGTCAGCTGCGCGTGAAACGTCTCGTCCAGTCCGAACTCCTCGACACACTGCCGCCCGGCGACCCGCGCGCCATCCATTCGCGCCGCGATTTGCGCCGCATCAATTCGTGGATGCGCAGCCATTCAATCATGGCCGACGCGCTGAAAAATAATCTGGACGGACGCGCGCCGAAGCAAATCACCGAACTCGGCGCGGGCGACGGAAATTTCCTGCTGCAGGTCGCGCAAAAGATAAATTTACCGGACGCCGATGCAACCTTGCTCGACATTCAAAAAAATGTTCCTGCTGAAACGCTCGAGGCATTTTCCAAGCTCGGCTGGCGCGCGGAATCTTTGGTCGCGGACGTTTTTGACTGGCCGCAAACCTCAGGGGAAGTTGTCATCACAAATCTGTTCCTGCATCATTTCACCGAGGCGCAACTGGCGGAACTGTTTTGCGCGGTCGCAAAACGCGCGCGTCTGTTTGTCGCTGCGGAGCCGCGACGCTCGTGCTGGCCGTTGTTTTGCAGCCGGTTGTTGTGGGTCATCGGTTGCAACGACGTCACGCGACACGACGCGGCGGCGAGCGTGCGCGCGGGATTTTCCCGCGACGAACTTTCCGCATTGTGGCCGGACAAAATAAATTGGGAACTCACGGAACGCCGCACCGGATTGTTCAGCCACCTGTTCATCGCGCGGCGCAAAGATTGAATGAAATTTGACGCGATCATCATCGGCGGCGGACCGGGCGGCGCGGTTGCCGCTTTGCTTCTGGCAAAGGCCGGCCGGTCGGTCGCCGTCGTCGAGAAAAGCCGTTTTCCGCGCCAGAAAGTCTGCGGCGAATTTCTTTCCGCGACGAATCTCGAACTGTTGCGACAGCTTGGCGTCGCCGGAAAATTTTCCAAACTCGCCGGGCCGAAAATCACCAGCGTCAGTTTGTTCGCCGGAGAAACCATTTTGACTTCGCCGATGCCTCGACTGGAATCCAGAGGCGAAACTTGCGGACGCGCGCTCGGCCGCGACCAGCTCGACACGATTTTATTGCAACACGCGGCGGATGCGGGCGCGACAATTTTCCAGCCGTGGTCGGCGACCGAATTAGTTCGCAGCGAAAATGGATTTGTGTGCCGCATCGCCGAACGCGAAACACAGCAGGGCAGGGAACTGCAATCGAATGTTGTCATCGCCGCGCACGGCTCGTGGGAAAACGGAAATTTGCCGACTCAACTCACGAAAAATCTCGCGAAGCCCGGCGACATTTTCGGCTTCAAAGCGCGCTTTCGCGATTCGCAGTTGCCCGCCGGCGCGATGCCGCTGCTCGTTTTTCCCGACGGCTACGGCGGCATGGTTCACACCGACGGCGGACGCACCAGTCTTTCGTGCTGCGTCCGGCGCGACCGTTTGGAAAGATTGCGCAAAAAAAATTCCGCCGCCAGCGCGGGCGAAACCGTTCTTGCGCATATCAAACATTCCTGTCGCGGCGCGCGCGAAGCTTTGGCCGGAGCGAAACTCGATGGCCAGATTCTTTCCGTCGGCCCGATTCGTCCCGGCATCCGCAAAGCATATCAAAATGGAATTTTTCTCGTCGGCAATGCCGCTGGCGAGGCGCATCCCGTCATCGCCGAAGGCATCAGCATGGCGATGCAATCTGCGTGGCTGCTGGGCGAACGGCTCGTCGCGCAAAAAAATAAAAATCTTTCGCCGCGCGAACTCGACGAAATCGGGCGCGAATATTCCGTCCTTTGGAAAATGAATTTCGCGCCACGCATCCGCGCCGCCGCGTGCTTCGCGCATCTGGCCATGCGGCCGGCGACGGCAAACGCGCTTTTGCCGTTGCTGAAATTATTCCCGCAAATCCTCACCATCGGCGCGCGCTGGAGCGGCAAGGTGAATCAGCTTGTCATGCCCGCCGCACCGATGAAAATGGCCGCCGACATTTCTAAATGAAACCGCTCGCGGACTGCAAACTTTACACCTTCGTGGACACGGCCTATCTGCATGGCCTTGCGCCCGAACTCGTCGCGCAGCAACTCTGTGACGGCGGCAGCGATTTGATTCAGTTGCGCGCGAAAAATTCTTCGCCCGAAGAAATCCGGCGCATGGCGGAAAAAATAATTCCAATCACAAATCGCGCGAACGTCGGCTTGGTCATCAATGACCATTTGGAGATCGCGTGCGAACTTGGCGCGGAATTTTGCCACTTGGGACAGGAAGATTTTTTCGACGCGGGAAATAAGAATGTTTCCGAACTCAAAGCTCAAAGCTCAAAACTCAAAATTGGTTTAAGCACGCATTCACCCGAACAGGCGCAGCGCGCGCTGGCGGCCGGGCCGGATTACATCGCCATCGGGCCGGTGTTTGCGACGGGCACGAAGCCGGGCGCGAAACCCGTGACGCTCGACTACGTCCGCTGGGCGGCGGCGAACGTGACCGTCCCGTGGTTCGCCATCGGCGGCATCCATCTGGAAAATCTCGGCGACGTTCTGGCGGCGGGCGCAAAATGCGTTTGCGTCGTCTCGGCCATTCTCAACGCGCCGGACGTGACGAAGGCTTGCGCCGAATTTCGCCGTCGTGTGTGAAATAAAAAATTGGCGCGGATTTACCGCGCCAATCTTCAATTTGTTTTTGATTCGCTGCGGAATTTTCAGCGGATTCCCAAAGCCATGTTGATTTGATCGATCGCCTCGGTGATGCGTTTGGAAACGCGCGGTTGATTTTTCACCTCGGCATTGCCTAGGACATTTTGCAGCAAACCCGCCGCCTCGCGCATTTTGTCATCCGACAAGACCTGCGGCTGGTGGTTTTTGGCGTCGCCGGAAAGGTCCAGCCCGAGCAGCTTGGCGGCGGCTTCGACCGCGTGCATGGCCCTGACCCGATGGCCTTTGTAATCGTGATCGCCCGTCGCTAGAATCAGGTAGGCGCTGTGCAACATCCCCGCTTCCGCGCTGTCGCTGAATGCCACCGTTTCAAATTGACTGGAAACAGGCGTGGAAATATTCAAAGCCTGGGGCGCGGCGGCGGTTGCCCCGCGCAAACTGGCCGTGCCGATGATCATGCCGCTGCAAACGGCAAGTTTTGCAACAGTCGAGAAATATTTTGTGTTCATATACCAATCTTGACGCAAGGCTGGCCGGTGAAGTTACAGGGTCAAAAGGTTTTTCTCAACGCGCCGGACGTGATGAAGGCTTTCGCGTCTGGGGTTGCATGTTCGCCCGGATACTCACAAACTGTCTGCCGATCATGAAACCGCGACATGCCTACGGCTTTGGCTGGTCATCGAAAAAGTTTTTGCTGGGCGTTGCTCTGATGGGGGCGCTTTTTCAAATCGGCTGCGAATCAATGCACCTCACGCGGTCTGCCGGCGGGATGTTCTTTAACGTGCGGAAATTTGGTGCCGTCGGCGATGGGAAAAATCTGGACAGCCCGGCCATCAACAAAGCGATTGAAGCCTGTGCCAGATCCGGCGGCGGAACGGTTCTCATTCCGGCGGGAACTTATTTGAGCGGCTCGATTCATTTGCAGAGCAACATTCATCTGCTCATTGACGCGGGGGCGACGATTCTGGGCGCGCCGCAGATCATGAATGCCTATGATGAAATCGAGCCATATTCGCTCGGCGGGTATCAGGACGGAGGACATTGTTATTTTCACAACAGCCTGATCTGGGGCGAAAATCTCACGAACGTTTTCATCACCGGCCACGGCATGATCAATGGCGGCGGACTGGTGCGCTGGGACCGTGCGCTCAACGTCCTGTGCGGCTTCACCAATGCCCCGCCCGTGCCGTTGCCGACAAACGCGGACGCAACACTGCCGCCGCCCGATGTGGAAGAACCGCCGCTGTCCGCTCTGCCCGACTACAACACCGCCCGACTTGGCAACAAGGCCATCGCGCTGAAACTTTGCCGCAATGTCCTCATCCGCGACGTCACGATTTTTCACGGCGGCCATTTTGCCATTCTTGTCACCGGCTGCGACAACCTGACCGTGGACAACGTCACGATGGACACCGACCGCGACGGCATTGACATTGATTGCTGCCGCAACACGACGGTCTCCAATTGCCGCATCAATTCGCCGAACGACGACGGACTTTGCCCCAAGAGCAGCTTCGCGCTCGGCACGAACGTCATCACCGAAAACCTGACCATCGTGAACTGCCAGGTCTCCGGTTTTGAGGAGGGCACGCTGCTCGACGGCACGATGAAGCCGGGCAAGGGCAACAGGACCGGTCGCATCAAATTCGGCACCGAGGCCAACGGCGGCTTCCGCAATTGCACCGTCGCCAACTGCACCTTCCGCGGTTGCCGCGGGCTGGCGCTCGAGGAAGTGGACGGCGGCATCATGGAGAACATCACCATCAACAACATCGCCATGATGGACGTGGTGCACTATCCCATTTACATCACCACCGGCAATCGCGATCGCGGGCCGGATGTCGCCACCCACAGCCGGATGAGAAATATTTTGATCTCCAACGTCATCGCCACGGGAGTTGACCCGATGAGCGGAATCCAGATCACCGGCCTGCCGGAGCAGCCCATCGAGGGCGTCCGCCTGGAAAACATCCGGCTTGAATTCAAGGGCGGCGGCACAAAAGACGACGCCTTGCTCGTGCCGCCGGAATTGGAAAAAGTGAAAGGCCGTTACCCCGAACCGCGCCGCGTCGGCGTCATGCCGGGCTACGGACTTTTTGCGCGCCATGTCAAAGGTCTGGAGCTGGCGGACATCAACTTGAGTTTTGAGACCAATGATTTTCGCCCCGCGCTCGCGTGCGTGGATGTGGACGGACTCGAGGTGGACAACTTCAAGGCGCAGCTCGCGCCCGGTGTGGCGGCTGCGGTAATGGCCGACGATGTCCGCGGCATCACCATCCGCAACTCGCCGGTGCTGGACGGAATCAATCCGAAGTAATTTTTTTGGACGTGACGAAGGCGTGCGCGGAATTTCGGCAAAGGTTGAAATGAATTTAGACAGGATTAACAGAATTAACAAAATTCAATTCAAACCGCGAAATACGCCGACCACGCGAACCGGAAAATTCCGTTAGAATTCTGAAAACGTGCGAAGTCGCGGAGCGACGGTTGGAAATTAGCCAGCTACGAAGTGGCTGGAATGATTTCGCGAAAACAATTTTGAGTCCCGCGAGGGACGCCGGACGGATACGGATTTTCCGCCGTCCCTTCAGGACGGATTATGTTTTGGGACGCGAACCCGGCACGTTGTGCCGGGCTAATTTCCAGTTGTCCCTTCGGGACGATGCAATTCTCAACGCGTCGGATGTGACGAAGGCGTGCGCGGAATTTCATCGCGTGTTTCAATAAAAATATCCAAGATGCTGTGTAATTGAATTATTTATTATGCCACACCAAGATCAGATTCCGGCGGTTTTTATTAGTCATGCTGCTGATATTCTTGGTGACACGAATCTCGGATTAAGCGGTGCAGAAATTATCAAGGCTACATCTGCATATGCAGTCGAGCATGGAATAAATCTTCCACACTCAACACAACCATTCGATGCTCCAAATAAGCGAACGGCGTTATATCAGAACCTGATGGCTTTCCCAGCGTCCATGCAATATAAAATTATTTTTGATTTGTGTGACCACAAAAGAATTCAGGAACACAACAAGGAAGAAGCTATAAAGCTGAAACTAAAATTAATCACGAAATACAGCCACCTTGATGAAGGCCGCACAACTTCCGACATAAATCCAAAACTTATCGAAGAAACAAAACATTGGTTAGGTTCTTTTCCAGAAGCAAAAAATCTCTACGAGGCAGCTTTGCAAAAGCATAGTCTTGGCAGCTTAAAAAGAAATGTTTTGGATGACTTGCGTCTTGCGTTGGAAAAACTGCTTCATGCTCTTTTTCAAAATAACAAATCTTTAGAAAATCAAATTCCCGCGCTCGGGCAATTTGTAAAAGGTAAAGGCGGCTCGCCTGAATTTGCCAATATGTTCGTAAAACTAGTTGATTACTATTCAAAGTATCAAAACACTTATGTGAAGCATGATGATGCTGTAATTGATCAAGAAGTTGACTTTGTATTCGAGATAACTTCTTCGTTTATGAAACATCTTGTGCGGTTATCATACGTTTAGTTTACCCTCCGCACATTTTCAAAAACTCCTTCTCATCAATAATCTTCACGCCGAGCTTTTGCGCCTTGTCGAGTTTTGAACCGGCTTCCTCGCCGGCCACCACGAAATCCGTTTTCCGGCTCACGCTGCCGCTCACTTTGCCGCCGAGCGATTCGATCTTCGCCGCCGCTTCCTCGCGCTTCAGCGTCGGCAGCGTGCCGGTGAGGACAAAGGTTTTTCCGGCGAACGGCCCGGCCTTGGCGCGCGGCTGATATAATTCGGATTTGAAATTCAATCCGGCGGCGCGCAACCGTTCGATGAGTTTTTGATTCCGCGCGTCGCCGTGCCAGTTCACGAGGCTTTGCGCGATGACTTCGCCGATGTCTTCGGCCTCGGCCAGTTGCCCGGCGTTCGCGGCGAAAATGTCGTCGAGCGACGGGAAATGCCGCGCGAGTGATTTCGCCACGCCCGCACCGACGTGTAAAATTCCCAGGCCGAAAATCAATCGCCACAGGTCGCGCGATTTGCTGGCGGCGAGGGCGTCGAGAAAATTTTTCGCGGATTTTTCCGCCATGCGTTCGAGGTTCGCCACGTCGTCGGGCTTGAGCGAATAGAGATCGGCCACATCGCGGACGAGATTGGTTTTCACGAGTTGCGCCGCGAGGACTTCGCCGCCGCCTTCGATGTCCATCGCGCCGCGCGCGCACCAGTGTTCGATGCGTCCGCGAATCTGCGCGGGGCAATCGGGATTCACGCAGCGCCAGACGGAGCCTTCCTCTTCGTCGCCGCCAATTTCTTTCGCGACTTTTGAACCGCATTCGGGACAGGTTTTCGGGAAACTAAATTTCTTTTCGCCGCCGCCGCGTTTTTTCAAAACGACGTTGACGACGGCGGGGATGACTTCGCCGGCTTTTTCAATCGTCACGGTGTCGCCGATGCGGATGTCTTTTTCGCGGATGTAATCCTCGTTGTGCAGCGTGGCGCGGCCGATGGTGCTGCCCGCGAGAAAAACGGGTTCGAGTTCGGCCACGGGCGTGAGTGCGCCGGTGCGCCCGACCTGGATGGTGATGGCGCGGAGCTTCGTCTCGGCCTGTTCGGGCGCGTATTTGTAGGCGATGGCCCAGCGCGGTGCTTTGGCGGTGAACCCGGCGCGTTCGCGTTGCGCGAAGGAATTCAGCTTGATGACCGCGCCGTCGGTTTCGTAGGGAAATTTTTTGCGGATTTTGTCTAGCTCATGAATCGCGGCGATCAATTCTTCCGCCGAATGGCAGTGCCAGATTTTTTCCGGCGTCTTGAAGCCGAGTTTTTTCAGCCACGCCAACAATTCGCTTTGCGAATTCGGATTTCGGCTCTCGGATTTTGGCTCTCGGGTTTCAGCGATACCGTAAATCACAACGTCGAGCGGACGTGTGGCGACGATTTTGGGATCGAGTTGCTTGAGCGAACCAGCGGCGGTGTTGCGCGGGTTGCCATAAAGTTCCTCGCCCGCAGCTTTGCGCTCGGCATTCAGCTTTTCAAATCCGGCGGTGGGCATAAATACTTCGCCGCGCACTTCCAGAGGAGAAGGAATTTTGCCACCGAGGCTCGGAGACTCAGAGTTTTCTTCTGAAAAATCTTTTTGCTTCCTCTGTGTCTCTGTGTCTCTGTGGCCAATCTTCAAACTTAAAGGAACGCTGCGGATGGTTTTGAGATTTGCGGTCACGTCGTCGCCTTCAGTGCCGTTGCCGCGCGTCGCGCCGGTGACGAGCACGCCGTTTTCGTAGCGCAGGCTGATGGCGACGCCGTCCACTTTTGGTTCGACGATCCAATCCAATTTTTCACCGGGCAAAAGTTTTTCAAGACGTTTGACAAAATCGCGGACTTCTTCCTCGGAATAAGTGTTGTCGAGGCTCAACATCGGCACGGAATGCCGGACGGTTTTGAATTCCTTGAGTGGTTCGCCGCCGACGCGTTGTGTTGGCGAATCGGCGGCGGCGAGTTCGGGAAATTCTTTTTCGAATTCGAGCAGTTCGTGATAAAGCCGGTCGTAATCGCGGTCGGAAATTTGAGGCTTCGCCTCGACGTAATAGGCATGGTCGTGCGCGCGAATTTCTTCGACGAGTTTGGCGTGACGTTTTTTTGCTTGGTCGCGCGTCATGGCGATGGGCGTTGCGCTTGCGTCAGGCGGGTTGACCCAAAAACCGGCGCAGGCGGTTGAGCATCGTTCCGGCGAAACGTTCGTAGGGTGCGAGCGGGCGTCCGTAAATTTTTATCTCGTCAATCGTCGCCAGCGCCATGCAGAAATCCAGATCATGGAACGCACGGTCGCGCTTGACGCGGCGCAGCCAGCGGGTGAGGTCGGTGACTTCCTCGATCTTGTCGTCGAGGCCGGTGTAAAAGGACATGTTCCATTCGTCGCGGCGCAAGTAGCCTTCCGCTTCAGCTTTCCCGTCGAACCACGAATCGCAGAGCAGGACGCAGACGGATTTTCCCATGTATTCGCCGAGCCGGTAAAAAACGATGCGCGCGCTGGTCTCAAAAAAATGGTTGAACGCAATCTCCAGCGCGTCTTCGGGCGGCGGCGTGAATCTTGTCTGGAAGCCGAAAAGAAAACCGCCCTGCTCGGCGCGCGAATGTTCGACGCAAAGATTTTCCTGAAAAATCCAGACGACATCGGTCGCAAAGCCGCGCTCGACGAGCAGCTGGTTCCACGCGCCGAGCGCTCCGGTCAAGGTCGGACGGTTAAACGTCGCGTGTGAACTCATGGTGGTGAACTTTGGCTTTTCCGAAACCAATCCGCAAACAATTTGATGCCCTGCTCGAATTTGACCTGCGGATTGTAACCGAGCTTCGAGCGCGCCTTTGTGATGTCGGCGAATGTAACCGGAACATCGCCCGCCTGCAACGGCTGGCGGTCGATCACGGCCTTTTTGCCGAGCGCGGCCTCGAGCAATCCGATCATCCGGCCCAGCGAAACCGTTTCCGATTCACCGAGGTTGAAAATCTCAAAGCCGGATTCCTTTTTCGTCGCCGCGACAACCCCGTCAACCGTGTCGGAAACAAAAGTGTAATCCCGCGCCGTGCCGCCGTCGCCGAAAACGGGGATCGGTTTGCCGGTGGCGATGAGCGTGGCGAATTTGCGAACCGCCAGATCCGGTCGCTGGCGCGGGCCATAGACGGTGAAAAACCGCAGCATCGTCACATCCATCTTGTGAACGTGATGATAAACATGGCCGAGCGCCTCGCACGCCAGCTTGCTCGCGGCGTAAGGCGAGATGGCGGAAAAGATCGGATCGTTTTCTGAAAATGGAACTTTGGAATTTGTCCCGTAAACCGACGACGACGACGCGATGATGATTTTTTTTACGCCAGTTTTGCGCGCGGCTTCGAGGACATTGACCGTGCCCTCGACGTTGACGCGCTGGTAAAGCGCCGGCTGTTCGAGGCTCGGGCGCACGCCTGCGCGCGCGGCGAGGTGGATGACCTGGTCGAATTTGACGGCGGAAAAAATCTCGTCGAGCGCGGCAGCGTCGGTGATGTCGCCGTGGACGAATTCAAACGGCTTGGCGAGCGACTGGATTTCACGGAGGTTGCGCTGCTTGAATTGCGGGTCGTAAAAATTATTCAGGTCGTCGAACGCCCAGACGGAGTGGCCGTCGCGCAGCAGCCGTTCGCAAACGTGCGAGCCGATGAAGCCCGCGCCGCCGGTGACCAGAAAATTCATGTGCAAAAATTAACCATCAGCGGGCGAAGTGTCGAGTGTGCAGGCTCGACGCTACAACGAGAGGAAGGGTCGCACGTCATTTTTTGCTCATTGACAACCGCGCCGTAAAAATTATCCTCCGCGTCCATTTAATTTATCTGCGAGCAGCCGCGTGTGCGGATTTGTCTCGCCCGAGGAAGGAAGTGAGTCCCTTTGACAGAAATTAAACTAAAAAAAGGCGAACCCGTGGATCGCGCGTTGCGACGGCTTAAGAAAAAAGTCGACCGCGAAGGCACGTTGAAAATCGTCCGCAGCCATCGCACGTTCGAAAAGCCGAGCGAAAAACGCCGCCGCAAGGAAAAAGTCGCGCGTTTCTCCGCGATGCTGACCGCGCGCTACGCGGACTTGTGATTTGAAATCCCCGGACCGTGGATCGTTAAATCGTTGCATCGTGGCAACGGTTTAACGATTCTTCTTTTTACGGTTCAACGGTTTGCAATTTAGCGGTTCACGTTTTTGCCCAATGTATTCATTCTCGACCTGCTGGAATTCCCGCCGCCACACGGACGGCCGCGCGATGCTGCACGAAATCCGCGACCTCGGCTTTGACCACGCCGAGTTGAGCCACGGCATCCGCATCAGCCTTGTGTCCGGCATCCTCGCCGCCGTGGACGCGGGCGAAATGAAAATCTCCAGCCTGCACAATTTTTGTCCGCTGCCCGTCGGCGTCGAAAAATCCTCGCCGAACCTCTACGAATTTTCCGCCGAAAGCCCGCGCGACCGCGAACTCGCCATCAAGCACACGCTCAAGACGGTTGAATTCGCCGCGCGCGTCAAGGCCCCGCTCGTCGTGCTGCACCTTGGCGGCATGGACTTGAAGGATTACACCGGCAAGCTCGGCGGGATGCTCGAACGCGGCGAAAGAAATTCGCCCAAATACGAAAAACTCCTCGCCGAGGCCGCGAAAAGCCGCGAGGCGAAAAAAGAAAAATTTTTCGCGCACGCCTGTGAGACGCTGCGCCAGATCCTGCCCGCCGCCGAAAAATCCGGCGTCAGGCTCGGCATCGAAAACCGCGAGGCGCTCGAGGAATTGCCGCTGGAAAGCGACTTCAAACTTTTTCTCGCCGAATTCCGCAGCCCGAACATCGTCTACTGGCACGACACCGGCCACGCGCAGATCAAGGAAAACCTCGGCTTCATCCGCCACGCCGAATTTCTCGGCTCGCTCGCCGGACGCCTTGCCGGGTTTCACATCCACGACGTGCATTTTCCGACGCGCGACCATCTGCCGCCCGGCTATGGCGCGGTTGAATTCAGCGCGCTCAAGCCGTTCGTGAAACCGGAGCACGCCAAGGTTTTTGAATTAAGCCCGAATGTTCCCGTCGAAGCCGTCCAGCGCGGCATCGCGCACCTCAAAAAAATCTGGGGCGACCAATGAAAAGCACCGCTGCAAAAATCGTGCAGCGATTGCAAGCCGCCGGATTTTCCGCGTTCTGGGTCGGCGGCTGCGTGCGCGATTTTTTGCTCGGGCGCGAGCCGCAGGATTTTGACATCGCCACGGACGCCAAGCCGGAGCAGGTCGAGAAACTTTTCAAGAAAACCATCCCCGTCGGCAGAAAATTCGGCGTGATGGTCGTCGTCGAGGACAAACATCAATTTCAAGTCGCTACGTTCCGCGCCGAGGCAGATTATCAGGATGGTCGCCGTCCTGGAAAAATTGTTTTTGCCAACGCCGAGGCCGACGCGCTGCGCCGCGATTTCACCGTCAACGGACTTTTCTACGATCCTCTCGCGGAAAAAATCCACGACTGGGTCGGCGGTGAAAAGGATTTGCGTGCCAAAATCATCCGGACAATCGGCAAACCCGAAGAACGTTTTGGCGAAGACCATTTGCGTCTCTTGCGAGCCGTCCGTTTCGCCGCGCAACTGGATTTTGAGATCGAGCCAAAAACTTTTGCTGCCGTAAAAAAACTCGCGCCAAAAATCAAGCTCATCAGCGCCGAACGGATTCGCGACGAGCTTCTGAAATTGTTTCAGCCGCCGCACGCGTCGCGCGGATTAGTTTTGCTGCGCGACAGCGGGTTGCTGGAACACATTTTGCCAGAACTCGCCGCGACGGTTGATTGCGAGCAATCGCCGGATTTTCATCCTGAAGGAACAGTTTTCGAGCACATCAAATCGATGCTGGAAAAGTTACCGCCGGACTCAAACGAACTTTTGCCATGGGCAGTTTTGCTTCATGACATCGCGAAACCTGTGACCACCGAACGTGATTCAAAAACCGGCGCGATTCATTTTTACGGCCACGAAAAAATCGGCGCGGAAATGGCGGGGAAAATTTTGACGCGCTTGCGTTTTCCGAATAGACAAATTGAAGGAATCGTCGCGTGCGTTCTTCATCACATGCAGTTCAAGGACGTGAAGCAGATGCGAAAATCCACTTTGCGACGGCTGCTGTTGCGTGAAACATTTCCGCTCGAACTGGAATTGCACAAATTGGATTGTCTCGGCTCGCACGGCGATTTGGAGCATTATGATTTTTTGCTGGAGCAGGCGGAAGAATTAAAAAAGCTGCCAACAATCCGTCCGCCGCTGCTCACGGGAAAGGATTTGATCGGGCTCGGAATGAAGCCCGGCCCGGCATTGGGCGCGTTGCTGCACGAAATCCGCGAGAAGCAATTGCAGGACGAATTGAAAACGCCGCGTCAGGCCAAGTCGTGGGCGAAGAAAAAACTGGCGGCTTAATTTTTCAGCGGCTCTAGATACATTTTGCGGATTTCAAAATCCGCGTTTTCGCTTTGGATTCCGACCGCGCCGTTGGTCACGGTGCATTCGGTTCCTTCGTTCAGCAATTTGCCGTTGATGACGGCTTTGACATCGTTGCCAGCGCAAATCGTTACGTTTGTATTCCATTCGCCGACGGCATTTTCATTCGGTTCGCCGCGCAGGGGAACCGGCTTGGCGGCGGCCATGCCTTTGTGTTCCTTGGATTCAGCGCCGGACATGAAAATCAAATCGCCCTGCCGGCCGGACTTGCCCTGATTCTGGATGCACGGCGGCCAGACTTGGTCGGGCGGCGATTGCATGTGGACGAGCACGCCGGTGTTGTTTGCGTGCGGCGTGACTTTCAGAAAACGCCATTCGACGGTGACCGTGTAGTTTTGGAAATCTTGTATCGTCCGCAGATAACCGATGGCCGAGCCGTTGCAATGGATGACTCCGTTGGTGACGCTCCACGTTTTTTCCGGCGCGGCGTTCGACCTCATGCAAAACGTGAAGCCGTCGAAATTCGTGCCGTTGAAAAGTTCGATGCGGTTTGTGGGCGTGATGATTTCCTGTGCGGCGATCGTTGAAAGCGCAAACGCGAGGCAGAGGATGACGGCGACGGATTTCATGCGTGGAAATTAACCACAAAGGCGCAAAGGCGCAAAGAATTTTTCAGGGACGCGAAGCGAGTTGTCTTTGCACGCGCTCGAGAACCGTCGCGGGAGAAATGGCGTTCAGACATTCATTGGGCTTTTCGTAAGCGCAATAAGATTTGAGGCAGGGCGAGCAGGGGAGTTCGATCCGCAAAGCATTTTCGAGCTGGCCGTAAGGGCCGGTGCGGCGCGGCTCGGTCGGGCCGAAGAGCGCGACGAGCGGTTTGCCGAGCGCGGCGGCGGCGTGCATCGGGCCGGTGTCATTCGTGACCATCAAATCGCACAGGCGTATCCATTCGACCATTTCCGGCAGCGAAGTTTCGCCGCACAAATTCAGACAGCGTGTCGGCGCGGTTCGCGAAACGATTTCGCCGAGCGGCTTGTCTTCGTCGCTGCCGAGAATGGCGAAATGCGTGCCGGGAAAATTTTTGGCGAGAAGGGAAACGAGTCCGGAAAATTTTTCAACCGGCCAGCGCTTGTTTTCCCAGCGCGCGCCGGGCTGGAGCGTAATCCAGCGAGAATTTTCCGTCTGCCATTTTGATTTCACGGCGGCAGCGATTCTGGGACGTTCGGGCAGCCATTGAAAATTTTTGTGGACGGGTACGGCGAGTTGCGGTAGCACGGACAAATACCAGTCCACGGCGTGCGTGTGAAAAGATTTTCGTGGCGCGGCGAGATCGTAAAATCCGCGCGCGCCTTCGCGGACTTCGTCGAGGCCGACGAGAAATTTTCCGCTGGCGAGCCACGCGAACGCGGCGCTGCGCGCGAGGCATTGCAAATCAATCACCAAATCAAATTGCTGTTCGCGCAGCCATTGGATGCTGCGGAGCATTTCCGGCCAATGGATCGGCGACGCCCAGCGTTTTCTTTCAAAACGGACGACGCCGGCCAGATCGGGATCGCCTTCGAGCAGCGGCGCGAACGTGGAATCAATCCACCAGAAAATTTCCGCGTCGCGAAAATGAAGTTTCAGCAGGCGCAGGACGGGCAGCGCTTGAATCACGTCGCCGAGCGAGCTGGGTTTGAGGATTAAAATTTTCAAGCGGTCACCGGAAAATTATTTCGGCGCGCGCAGGGAATTTTCACGGCGCAAAATTCAACGGCCGAACTCAAGCCGTTCGGCAAGTCGTTCCGGCAAACCGGCGTCGCGGATTTTTTTCTGCGTGGTGGCGATGTCGTAATCGAGGCGGCGGAGTTCGATCGTCGCGGCGTCCATGTCATAGATGACGTAGGCGGCTTTGGGATTGTTGTCGCGCGGCTGGCCGACGGCGCCGACGTTGATGAAATATTTTTTGCTGGGGTCAACCTTGAATTTGGAATAGGTCCCGCCGCGAACGGCGGTGTCGCGCATGAAGGCGACGGGCACGTGGGTGTGGCCGAAGAAGCACATCTGCGTGTTTTGATACGGAAAGCTGGCGGCGGCGGCGAGCTTGTCGAAGACGTAGCCCCAGCGTTCGGGCGCGTCGAGCGTGGCGTGGACGATGGTGAAGCTGGCAACCATGCGCGAGTATTTGAGGTCGCGCAGCCATTGTTTCTCCTCTTCGTCAAGCTGATCGCGCGTCCAGTGGACGGCGTCGGCGGCGTGGGGATTGAAACCTTCGAGGTGGTCTTCGCTGGAGCAGTATTCGTCGTGGTTGCCCTTGACGACGGGAATGTTCAGGTCGCGGATAATTTTCAGGCATTCCTTCGGGTTTGCATTGTAGCCGACGACATCGCCGAGGCAGACGATGTGCGTGGCGTTTTGGGTCTTGATGTCGTCCAGAACGACCTGAAGCGCCTCCAGATTACCGTGAATGTCAGCGATGATGGCGTATTTCATTTCATTCAGTGGGCGATTTCAAAACCGCGGAATTCATTTTGCGCATCGCTCCAACTTACATCTTCATTGCGGATAAAGCCAGCAAGTCCCGCGCCGCGAACGGCGTCGCGGAACGCTTCAAGTTCCGCGTGCGAGCCCTCGGCGATGAGTTCGACGCGGCCGTCGGGCAGATTGCGGACGGTGCCGGTGATTTCAAAGCCGGCGGCGACGCTTTGGGCGGTGTAGCGAAAGCCGACGCCCTGCACGCGGCCTGAATAGAAAATCTTCAGGCGTTGGCGGTTGGCGGCTGGCGCGAGCGTTGGCGGTTGTTCCGGCACGGCAGGATGAAGCCAAAGTCGGCGGCGCGGCGCAATGTTTTTTGCCGAACAAAAAACTTTTTTCGTTTTTGGGCGAATTCTGTTTGACCGTTTTGAAAATTTGCCGTAGTTACCATAGTCCGCCGCGCGTGTTTTGAAAATTTCTGGTAAATTTTTTGTGAACAGCAGGCGATGTTACTGATAATGCTGAAATCAAAGTCATTTTTGTCGGTGGATTTTGGGGCGGGCAGCCTCAAGCTGGGGGAGTTTGAAGTCAGCGAATCCGGCGGCTTGCGCCTCAAGAATTTTTCCATCAAATCCCTGGGTGCGGAAGGCTCGGCGGAAACCACGCGCGAAGCCGTCATCCTAAAGGCGCTTCAGGAGACGCTTGTCGAACTGGGCGTCAAATCAAAAAGCGTCAACGTCTGCGCGCCGGGCTTCCACGTTTTTTCCAAATTCGTCAAGCTGCCGCCGGTGGACGCGACGAAGGTGACGCAGATCATCCAATACGAGGCGCAGCAGAACGTGCCGTTCCCGCTCGCCGAGGTCGTGTGGGATTACCAGATTTTAGGGTCGGCTCCGGGCGGCGAGCTGGAAGTATTGTTGGTCGCCATCAAATCCGACGTGGTCGAAGGCCTGTTTCGCGTGGCGGCGTCGGCAAAATTGCAACTGCAATTGTGCGACGCCTCGCCGGCGGCGCTGTGCAACGCCTTCAGGTATAATTATGGCGAGTTGGAAGATTGCACGATGTTGTTGGACATCGGTGCCAAGACTAGCAACCTGCTGTTCTTCGAAAAAGGGAAGGTTTTTTCACGCAGCATCAATCTGGGTGCGAACGCCATCACGCAGGATTTTGCGAACGAGGCGAAGTTGAAGTTTGACGATGCGGAAAAAATAAAAATCGCCGAAGGTTTCGTGAGCCTTGGCGGCGCGTACGAAGAGCCGGAAAATCCGCATCAGGCGGCAATCTCGAAAATCGCCCGGCAGTTCATGACCAAGCTGCACATCCAGGTCAACCAGACAATCCAGTTTTATCGCGGCCAGCAGGGTGGCGCGGCGCCGCAGCGTTTGTTTTTGTCGGGTGGGGCGTCCATCATGCCCTACACGGCGCAATTTTTTGCGGAGAAGCTGAATCTTCCCGTCGAATATTTCAATCCGTTGCGCAACGTCCAGATTGACCCGTCGGTGAGTCTGGAGGAACTGGCGCGCGCGGCGCATTCACTCGGAGAAGTCGTGGGGCTGGGTTTGCGGAACCTGGCGAATTGCCCGGTGGAAATGAACCTGATGCCCGACAGCACGTTGCGCTGGCAGGCATTCGACCAGAAGAAGCCGTATTTCCTCGCAACGATTTTCAGCGTGGTGCTGGTGGCGTTTTTCGTCGGGTTTTTATTTGAAAAACTGGCGCAGACGAAGGAGGCGGAGATCGCCGCGCTTGATCCAAAGGTGCAGGAATTAACGGCGCAATCCGACAAGTTCCAGCGGGCTTATTTGAAGTTGCAGGACGCCCAAAAGGAGGCCGCTCAAATCACGGCATGGATGGAAGATAGATATTATTGGGCCGATGTGTTGACGCAATTGCGCGCAACCCTCATCAGTTCGGAAGACGAAGTGAAGAAAAAATTGTCGGTGCAAAAACCCGGAGTGGAAGCAGGCATTTGGATTGAACAGATGACGACGATGGCGAATTTGGGTGCTGCGGCGCCCGATGCAAACAATGGAACGCCGCCTGGTGGCGTCGTGGATCAGAACCATGCCATCACGCTGGTTTGTCGCGCGGTGAATTTGACGAGCGTTGATCCTTCGGCAAACAGCGAGATTGCCTTCGCGGTCGAGAGCCAGTTGAAGGCGTGCCCGATTTTTGATCCGAAGACGACGCAGCTTTCCGGCCAGATTACGCCGGACGATTCCAACGGCACGTTCACCTTCAGCCTCACTGTCACATTGCTAAATCCGTTGAAACTTTGATATGGCTTGGATAAAGCGAAATCTATTTTTTGTGATCGGCGGCACCGTCGCGCTTGCGCTGCTCGGGGCGGCTGGCTATTACGATTTCAAAAGTTACAGCCATAACTCAGATGCGTTTGCAAGGTTGAACGAGATTTACGACACGTTGCAGGGACTCGCCCAGCAGAAGCCGTCGCCGGGCAACAGAAATGTGGACAACATCAAGGCCGCGCGCGAACAGGAGAAGCAGGTGCGCCAGTGGATTGACCAGACTGGAAAATATTTTCAGCCGATGGCGGCGATTCCGGATTCGCCGGAAGTGACGAGCGAAGCGTTCGCCGCCGCGCTGCGGAAGACGATTGACCAGTTGCAGCACGAGGCTGTCGCCGCCAACGTCACGCTGCCGCCAAAGTATAGTTTTTCATTTGAAGCCCAGCGCTCGCTGGTGAAATTCGCTCCCGGCAGCCTTCCGCCGCTAGCCGTGCAACTCGGCGAAGTGAAGACCATTTCGGAAATTCTTTTTGCGGCGCGCGTCAACTCGCTGGACAGCGTGCAGCGCGTCCGCGTGTCCGATGACGATGCGGCGGGGCCGCAGGCAGATTATCTTGATGACCATCCGGCGGTGAACGGGGTGGCGGTTGTGACGCCTTACGCGATCACATTCCGCGCGTTCAGCCAAGAAATCGCCCAAGTACTAGCGGGTTTTGCATCTTCACCGCACGGGTTCATTGTCCAAGGCATCAACGTCGCTCCGGCGGAAAGCGCAGCGACGACTTCGGGTTCGCAGGAAACATCCGCGCCGTCACCAGCGATGGCGGCCAAAGGCGGATCGCCGACGGTGTTGGACGAACAATTGTTGCGCGTGACGTTGGAGATTAAGGTAGTGAAACCGCTGCCGAAAAAGTAAGCCATGGATTTCATCAAAAAACATTACGAAAAGATCATCTTGAGCGTCGTGCTGCTGGGTTTGGTTGGTGCGCTGGTGTGCATGCTGTTCATCATCCCCGCCGACAAGCAGAAGCTGGATGATATGTCGAGCCAGGTGATCAACGGGACGGTGAGGCCGCTTCCGGATTTGGATTTGACGGAGCAGAGCAACACGGCGGCACGGCTGGACTCGCCTGCTAATTTTGATTTTTCGACGACGAATAAACTCTTCAATCCGGTCGAATGGAAAAGGGCGGAGGATGGCACGTTGATTAAAATAAAAACCGGCAACGAAATTATTGAGGCTGCGACCGTCGCAAAAATCACGCCGCTTTATTTTGTGGTGACGTTCGATTCGGTCGAGACGAACGGGATCTCGCCGCGTTACGTTGTAGGCGTCGAACGTCAAGCTGCGCTAAATCCGGCGTTGCGCCACAAGCAGCAACGTTTCGTCTCGTTGGATGATCCCAAAAAGGACGCCTTCACTTTGATTCAAGTCAAAGGCGCGCCGGAAAACCCCAACCAGTTGGTTTTGAAGCTGTCCGACACGGGTGAGACGGTGGTGGTATCCCCGGACAAACCGTTCCAACGCGCGGACGCTTACGCGGTGGATTTGAGATATGATCCCGAAAAGAAATTTTTTCCGTCGCGGCGCGAGGGTTCGGTCGTCGAATTTGGTGGCGAAGATTATATTATCGTTGCAATCCATGAGAACGAGGTGATATTATCTGCCACGTCAAACCAAAAAAGAACGACTTTGCGATACGTGCCTTGATTGTTAAAATGCCCGCGCCCAAAGGCGTCGATTTGATTTAGGACAAACCTGAAACAACCATGACAAAAGCAGTTTCTCTCTCGCTCGGCTTTGTTTTCTTGCTGGCTTCCATCGCCGCGTCACCGGCACAAACCAGCGCCGCTGACGTGGCGGTCAACGAAGCCGTGCTCCGACAGGCCAATGCCATCGTGTTGCGCCAGAAACTTGCGGATGCCAGCAGTGCATCCACGCGCGGGGACTTGCCCGCTGCCGCGAAGCTTTATGAAGATGCCTACGCTCTTGTGACCCAAATCGGATCGGGCATTGATGTCGAGAAGGCGCAGACGATTTCCGGCTTCGTTTCAACCCGCCTCGAACTTGCCCGTGAGGCGCAGGGTCGCGGCGATTTGCACGAAGCCGACACGCAAATCAACCGTGCATTGAAAATTGATCCGCAGAATGCCACAGCCCTCGCATTCAAAAAACAAAACGACCAGATGCTTGCCTCCATGCGTGGCAAAATGCCGGACGCGGCAACTTTGGAAAAGATTCCCACCGTCGTCAACGCCCATGCGGACGCCAGTACGCTGGTGCAAGACGGCAAGCTGCTTTACGAAATGGGCAAGCTGGAGGAAGCCGAGGCGAAATTGAATGCCGCCTTGAAACTGGATCCGGACAACGAAGGAGCCTATTACTATCTGAACCTGATCAAACAGGCTCGTTACAACCGTGAGGATCATCTGCATACCGTTGTTGACAACGACCGCATGGTGCAAGTGCAGCGCGCCTGGGACAGGCCGATGCCCAACACCAGTTTGCCGACACCCAATCCCTATGGGATGACCAACTTGATTTATACCGGTTCCGGGCGTCAGAGCATCGTCAGCAAGCTTGACCGCATCCGCCTCGACAATGTTTCCTTTGACAGCCTGCCGTTGAGTGAAGTCGTCCGCTATTTGAGCGAGCAGGCCAAGCTCCGGGATCCCGAAAAGAAGGGCATCAACTTTTTAATCAATCCTAATGGTGATACCTCTGGTGGGGCGGTTGCTTCGGCGACTCCCGGTGCTGGCGGTGCCACAACGGTTGACCCGGCCACGGGATTGCCGGTGGCGGCGGCGGGTGGTGGAGGTGAATCGGTTGATCTCAATTCCGTTGTCATTAAAATCAATCCGGCCTTGAGCGACGTTCGTCTGGCGGATGTACTGGATGCAATTGTCCAGGTAGCCGACCATCCCATCAGATACACCATTGCGGATTATGCCATTATTTTTTCCGCTAAAGGACCGGAATCACCGCAGCTTTTGAGCCGCCATTTCAGGGTTGACGCGAACACCTTTTATCAAGGTTTGCAAAGTGTGGATGCGGAAAGTTTCGGTTCGGTTAGTTCTTCAGGCAGCGGCAGTAGCGGCGGTGGCGGTGGCGGCGGCGGTGGTAGTGGAAGCAGTTCTCAAAATGGTGCTGTCGTGCCGATCATTGACGCAGCTCCCGGAGCCGGCAGCGCTCGTGGTGGAAGTGGCGGCGGCGGTAGCAGTAGTGGTGGCGGACTGCGATATATCACGCTGACCAACTCCACGGTGGATATCAGCTTGGCGGCCCGCAGTTTCTTTCAGACGCTTGGAGTGGATTTGACCGCACCGGGAAAGGCAATTTTCTTCAATGACCGGTTGGGCGAATTGTTCGTGCGCGCCACGGAGCAGGATTTGGACACGATTGAAAATGCCATCGAGGTGCTCAACCATGTGTCTCCGCAGGTTCACGTCAAAGCCCGCTTTATTGAAGTGGCACAAGAAGATGACAAGGCGTTGGGTTTTGATTGGTATTTGGGTAATTTCACAGCTGGCAATGTGCAGACCACGGCCGGCAACGCAGGATCGGTAAACGTGCCGGTTACGCAGAACAATCCTTCAGGCACTTTTCCCGGGAACGCACTTAGTGGCACTCTTATTCCGCAAGGGATTCAAAGCCTGACGAGCGGCCTTCGCAATCCGCTTGACGCCCCGGCGGTCGCCAGCATCACGGGCATTCTGACCGATCCCAATTTTCAAGTGGTGCTCCATGCCTTGGAGCAGCGCAGCGGAACTGAAACACTTGCCGAGCCGGAGATTGTCACCACCAGCGGCCGGCAGACCCAGGTGCGGGCCACAGAACTTGAAACCATCATCACCGGCTTTACCTTCCAGCAAGGTTCCGCCCCGCAAGCTTCTGGAGCTTCGGCAACCCCATAAATTTAACGACGAGTAATAAATATGAAAACGTATCAGGCAAACATTACTTGCAAGTTGGCACTTTCGGCGGTGTTGTTATGGGGTGGCTTGGATGCCACTGGAATCCTTCGTGCGCAAGGCATTTCAGCGGGTGCTTCTTCCATCACTCCGACCACGCAGCAGATAGAGATTGGTCCGGTGCTGGATGTCGTGCCGATTGTCTTGTCAGACGGTTACACGATCAACCTGACTTTGATTCCATCATTGGTTGACTTCGACGGTTACGCCGCAGCACCAAGTTTTGCTTCCACCGTCACTGGCAACACAGCCACTATAGTGCAGCTGCCGGTTGCGCTGCCTAACTTCAGCATACGGCAGGTTGTCACCACCGTGAATATTTGGGACAACCAGACCGTTGTCCTCGGCGGGCTGATTTCCTCGTCAACCTCAAGCACGAAGGACAAGGTTCCCATGCTTGGCGATCTCCCGTTGGTGGGGCGGCTTTTTCAAAGCCAGTCAAAAACAACCACGAAACAGAACCTGATGATTTTTGTGACGGCCACAATCATTGATCCGGCGGGCAACCGCGTCCATTCGGACGATGAACTGCCCTTCACGCAGACCGCCGTTCCCGTGCAGCCGCCGGGAGCCGGGCTGATGACCGAAACCACTAAAGTTGTGCCGCTGTCCGCGTTGCAATAGTCTGATTGCCTTGGAAAAAATGTGGATCGATTGCTGATTGTTGACGGACACGCTTATGCCTATCGCGCATTTCACGCGATTCGCGAGTTGGGTTCGCCGTCGGGCCAGCCGACGAATGCCATTTACGGCTTTGTCAAAATGCTGGCGAAGATGCGCTCGACCGTCGGGCCGACGCATTTGATTGTCGTATGGGACGGCGGTTTGAGCGCCGAGCGGGTTTCGGCTTTGCCGGAATATAAAGCGCAGCGGCCGGAAATGCCGGATTCCTTGAGGCCGCAACTGGACGAAATTGTCGCTTATTTGAAGGCTGCGAATGTAGCGTCGTTCCGGCGGGAAGGCGTCGAAGCGGATGATTATATCGCGTGCCTCGCACGGTGCGCGACGGAAGCGGGCATGGCATCGGTCATCGCCAGTTCCGACAAGGATTTTATGCAGTTGGTTTCGCCGCGCGTCGGGTTGTTGAACCCGAATGACAGGAGTGAGACGGTTTGGACGGACGAACAGGTGCGCGGCAAGGCTGGCGTCGAACCGTCGCAAATCGTGGACTGGCTCGCGCTGATGGGCGACAGCGTGGACAACATTCCGGGCGTGCGCGGAGTCGGGCCAAAGACGGCGGCGGATTTGCTGAAGCGGTTTGGTTCGGTCGCGGAATTGTATGCGCGGCTGGACGAGGTGAAGTCGGAAAAATTGCGCGCTGCGTTGAGCAACGCGACGGATGCAGTCCGGCGCAACCGTGAACTGGTGCGGCTGCGCGACGATTTACCGTGCGAATTTTCGCCGGAAAATCTGGCGGTGAAGCCGTCGGTTGCGGGGCGGCTGCGCGAGTTGTATCAGCGCTGGGGCTTCAAGGGAATGCTCGCGGCGCTTGAGGAGCCGGTGACGGAACGTCAGACGGTTTTGATTTAGAAAATGAATTTGAAAAACTGGATTTGGGTCGGGTTGGCGATGAAACGCGCGGTCTCCGCACGTTTTGTCGGAAGTTTTTTTGGACAAAGCATCCCGACGAGTCTAAAGTTAGAATCTATAAAGCCTTTTATGTTGTTGCCGTTGTTTGCCCGCAGAGCCATTGTTTGTTTTTGCTGGAGTTTTTTTCTCACAGTTCCTGGCGTCGTTTTCGCGCAGGCAAATTATTACGGGACGAACGGGACGGAATACGCGGTCATCGGCTCGCTGCCGGGCGATCAGGTTTTCCCCGACGCGGCGGTCACGCCGTCCGGCGGTTTTATGGTCTGGCAGGACAACATCACGGACGGCAGTGGTTTCGGCATCAGCGCGCGTCGGTTGGACAGCACGTTGTCCGGCACGCTGGGTACATTTCGCGTGAACCAGCAAGGGGCGAACGACCAGCAAAATCCGCGCGTGGCATTGTTAAAAAATGGCGGCGCGGTTTTCACATGGCAGGGCGGCCTGGAAGGCTATCAACACATTTACGCGCGCTTTCTCAATTCGAGCAACATCTTTTTGACAGCGACCGATGTGGTGGTGAGCGTGCCTACGAATAATTTTCAGATCAATCCCGCAGTGGCCGTGCTCAACAACAGCAACGTCGTGGTGGTGTGGGGCAGCTTTGACGAGGTCAATTCGAACAGTTTGCAGGATGTGTATGGACAGGTTCTTTCGCCGACGGGGCAGAAAGTCGGCGGTGAATTTTTGATCAATCAATTCACCTCCTACAACCAGCGCACACCGACGATTGCGGCGCTAAAGAATGGCGGTTTTGTTGTGGCATGGGTGTCCGAACAAGAACGGGCGGTCGCGCCGAGTTTGGGCACGCCATCCGCTTTTGTCGCAGCTACTGCGGCCCCGGTTCCCAGCGTGGATATTTACGCCCGGTTTTATAGCAGCAACGCCGTGGCGACGGGCAATGAATTTCTCGTGAATCAGGATTTCAATCCCTGCGCGAATCCGGCTGCAGCCGCCGGTTCGGACGGCGGTTTCCTGATTGTTTGGGACGCACATGACATGCTGAACCCGACCAATGGACTGGACATTTATGCGCGTTCGTTTTCCAGCGCGGGTGTGGGCGGCACGGCTGTTCGTGTAAATTCATTTCTTTACGGTGACCAGTATGCGCCCCGAATCAGTTCGATTGGAACTGATTATCTGGTGGCGTGGACGAGTCTGGGGCAGGACGGTTCACGCGAAGGCGTGTATGGACAGTTTTTGAACGCCGGCGGTTCGGCGGTTGGCGGCGAATTTCGCGTGAACACCACGACGATCAGCGAACAGATGCAGCCTGTCGTGGCGTCTGATGGCGTGGATCAATTTCTGGTGATTTGGACAAGCTACACCGGCAGCCCGTATAGTTTTGATTTGTTCGCGCAGCGTTACATTAATGTGGCGGCGGTTTTGCAGCCGATGGCCGCGCCGTTCGTGTATGCGCCGTTTGTGCTGAACAATGGCGTATATCAGCCGCAATTGCAGGTTTCGTGGCCGCCGCTGCTGGGGATTTCCGTTTCCAATTACGAAGTTTATGTGGATGGCGCGGTCGCGCCGATGGCGGTTGTGACCAGCAATCAATGGACGATGACAGCGTTGAACGGTTTGACGGCCAGCAGCACAAATTGGTTCCAGTTGGATTATGTTACGACGGCCGGCCAGCGTTCCCCGATTTCGCCGGCGGCCGGTGGCACCACATGGAGCGGATTGAATTATTACGGCATACCGTTTGAGTGGATGGAGGCATACTACGGCATGAATTTTGCCAGCTGGCCGGCCAACGTGAATGTACCATTGTCACCGGGTGGACCGACAATCTATCAGGTGTTTTTGAGCGGCGGCAATCCGACGAATCCAGCCACATGGCTGCTAACGTCATTGACCAAAACCGGTCAGGGGCTCTTCTTGAGCTGGAACACGCAGCCGGGTCTGACCTATCAGGTGCAGGTGACGACGAACTTCACTTCATGGAGCAGTCTGGGCGCGCCGAGGTTTGCGGCCGGCACGAGCGATTCAATTTTTGTCGGGGGCGGTTCGGCGGGCTACTACCGTGTGTTGCTCCTGCGTCAATGAAATGATCAGTATGTCACAATTAATCAAAAGGTTTTTATGGGTTGTCTTGCTGGCCTCCGGCCTGCAGGCGTCGTGGGCTTATTCGCTGCTCGGTCCGGTTGGCACTGGCGATGATTCATGGCAGGTGACGTTGATCGGTTACAATCCGCTCGCTATTCAAGCGGCACCACCGTTCATCATTGACGGTCTTTCGTCGGGGCCAAAAAACCTGGGTGAAGAATATCGCCGCAACACGCCATTTTTGTATTACACCTGTGACGCGAACTTTCTCGACTATTTCGGTTCGAACGGCGTGGCTGCGGTGGATCAGGCGTTTGGCATCCTGAACAATGCCTTTACGAATAATCCCACCGGCATGACGAATGGGGTGGACGGTTACAGCAGCGACCTGTCGGAATTTTCGTTGGATACGATGACGGCGAATTATACGGCGCAGGCCTTGAATTTGGACGATCTAAAATCAGCGACACTGGCTTTGATGGCGGAGCAGTTGGGTTTGGCCGATTCTGTGCGCTACACTTGGGCGCTCCATGATCGTTATCAGCCGACGGGCACGACCTGTCCATTAGACACGGAATACACGGTGATCATGAGAAATTTTGACTTCACGGCCAGCCCGCTCAACCAGCTTCAGCCTTCTCCCTACGTCAACGCTATGCTGTACAGCTATTATATTTATGAAAACTGCGGTGCCACGCTGGTATCTCCACCCAATGCGGATGCGATTGAAGTTGCGGTTGACCCTTTGGCAAACAACCCGCCTGTGGCGTCTGAAGTGGATAATTTGGTGCTCGGTTCCTTTTATACCGGCCTGACTCGGGATGATATGGCCGGGCTGCGGTATCTCTTGAGTTCAAATAACATCAACATCGAACCCGGGGATGCGAACAGCGTTCAATTGCTTACCAACACCGCGCCAAATCTGTTGATAACAAACCTGCCGCTCGGCGAACTTTTGTCGGCAGAGCAGTTTCTTTCGCCGGCGCAGCTTCAGGCGTTGTTTCCGGGGCTTTCCATCGCCACGACCACGAACTTTTTGCAGGTCGTCGTCGGGACAAATGTCTCGTTTTATTATACCAATACACCCGCCATCACCAATCTTGAAACAGAGCAGTTGTTCACAAATCTTGACCTTGGTTTGTTTCTGTTGCAGGCGCAGACCGATTCGCCGTCGGTACTTGAGGCATTGTATCCTACCTTGGACATTTTGAGCTCGAACTATTACTACACCAACGTGGGGACGCCGAATGTGATTTCCTATTTTGCCCCGCCCGGCGTCGGTTCGCCGGCCGGCACGCTTCCAACGTTTGTGGTCAAGACCAACTTCTACAACACCAACTACCTTCAGATTTGGAACTACACATATGGGAATATCGTCACCAATTTTTATTCGCCCAGCAACACGGTGACGATTCAGAGCATCACGTTCACGAATCCAATCGGTGCGCCTGCGGGGACTTCCGTTCAAGCGACCAACGACACCAATGTGAAAATCAAAAGTCCGTCGGGGGACTTTTACATCATACCGACCAACTGGTGCGGGTATACGATTGTGGCGACCCTGAATGTTCAGCGGACATTGAGCACCTCAAATGTAATTTCAACAGCGGTCACGAATAGTGGCACGACTGCCATTCAAGGCACAGAAAGCATCATTACCTTCTACACCAACCGGGTTTTGGCGATTGAGCCGGGCATTTGCTCGCCATCCTTGGTCGTCAGCACCAATGTTACGACCAATGCTGTCACTGTTTACCAGACCACGTTCGCCAACATCGTGACCAATTTTTATTCCAACAGCATTGTCAGCATCTTGACCACCAACATCGGCCCGTGTACGCCCGGGTTCCTCACCCCGATTTGCACCAACGTCACTTTCACGACGATATTGACGAATTTGCCCACGGGACAATTTTACATCATCCCCACCAATTTCTGCGGTTTTAGCATCGTCTCTACCATTCAGTCCAGCTTGATTGCGGTCACGAACACCATCTTTGTCATCACCAATGGCGACCAGCTGCTTTCGGAGAGCCTCGTCACCTACCTGACCAACAGTATTTTGCTTGTCCAGCCCGATGTCTGTTCGACGGCAAGCGGCGCGGCGATATCGCGCCGGGGCATACAAAAAATCCAGTTCACGCGGGCGAATTTCGATTCACTGCTCGGCCAGTTCTTCCAGCCCGTCACCAACACATACACGATGATGGTTGTCAGCAACAGCCAGCCGGTGACCCAGTATTTCCAGCGCGTGATTACGCAGCCGGACATACTTTTTTCTGCGGCGGATTTTGCCCCCGGCCCTGCCGTAGGCCCTGCGACTTTCCCTGTTCCAAGTGATCGCAATGTCAGCTTCAGCCCCGATTCCGCCAGCGCTTATCCTGGATTGGCCGGGCCGGGTCTGATTAGCACTCCAAGCACCATCACCTATAACAAAGTCGGTCCTCTGTTTGGAAATTCCGGGCCGAATTTTTTGAGCGGCCCTAACACTAATGCTGAAAGCTTCGTTTGGGGGTCTTTTGATGGATCAACCAACGACCCTGTGGTTTATCCGGACGGCACCAGCATTCAAAATCTGGAGAACGAAGTGCTGGTGCAGATTTCCCCGACCAGTCTGTCTGACGGCACAAACAACGTTGCCTATCCGGCGACAACGTTTACGGCGACAGGCGGCTCGTTCAACCAGCCGTTCACATGGTCGGCACCGGATGGGTTGCCGCCGGGGCTGTCCATCGTGTCCAATTCGGACAGCACGGGGACGTTTTTGGGCACACCGACGCAGTCGGGACTGTTTGGTCCTTTTGTAATCCAACTGACCGATTCTCTGGGACGCTCGGCCCAGTGGAGTTACTCGATAACGATTCATTAAACAGCACCGTCAAATGAAACCAATTCTTTTCAAATCAATCGGGCGGCTCGGAACAAAGTCGCTGACGCTTTTGTTTTCGTTCGGTTTGGCGCTGGCTTCGCTTTCGGCGTCGGCACAAGTGCAATCTTTATACATCAGCCCGGCCTCCGTCACGTCCCCCCCCCAGGTGAACGCGACCAATTTTTTCAATGCGGGTATTTGGAATATTTTTACATCTGGCACCCCTTATGAGACGTCGCACACGCTTAATTATACCAACGAAAATTCGATGACGGGATCGGTCGGCTGGGAGTTTGACTATGGACCGCTTGTCAACGGCGGACGCGGTTGGTCGGCAAATTTCTTGAATGACAACAATGGAGCGATCACGGCGTCAGGTAGCGGTGTTCGTGTTTTTTTGCCAGGCGTATACCCGGGCATAGGTGATTATTTGCTGGTATCGGCCACCAACATCATCAACAAGGGCACGCTTGTCGCGGATGAGTTCGGTGAAATAAATCTGACCGGTTCAGAAGTGACTCTTGCCCGCAGCGGGCTGGATATTGTGTCTGCATACCTTGGCAGCGGCAACGGCACGACGAATTATTTTCCGGACACCGCGATCTACGACAATTTTTGGTCTGGAGCCAACAGCAACATGCTGACTGTGGGCGGTTCGCCTTGGAATGGAACAACGGTACTCGGACTTATCGCTGGCAACGTAGGTGAGCCATGCGGGGTGACGAATGGCACGATTCAAATCGGGCCATTCAATCCCCAATTGGCTGATTCCTATGCCGCCAACGTAGGGCCTTTCTTATTGTTCACCACCAACTCTGATTTGGTGACGACCGTGGCCCACCTCGCGTATTCAAACGTTGTTCTTCAGGCGGTTTTTGTTTTCGTCAATACAAACACGGGTATCATCGCGACAAACCATTTCACTCCCAGCCTGATCCCGACAAATCATTTTCAAACCGTTGCCGTGCGGCTGGACAAGGTTTCCACGAATCTGGTGACGCTCACGTCGCAGACCGATAGTATTTATGTGGTGGATGATCTAGCTTCTTCCACCAACCGCATTTTGCTTCAAAACGAGGTTATAAATCCAGCGGCTGCCTGCACCTCCCTGACTTACAGGCCAAGCAGTGTAGTTGTATCCCGGCTTGATCCAGCAAATACATTTGCCAGTGGCAATCCGGGTTTGGGGCCACCCTCGCCCATCTTTCTTTACAACTCGGCGACGTTCACCAACTTTTATGCTAGTGGCATAGCAGACATTTATTCTGCCCTCGTTGACAATCTGGCGGCGGAACCGCCGTCAGGAACCGGCATCACGAATGCGCCAGGCAGAATCCACGTCATAGCCAAGGATTTGGATCTCACCAAAGCACGAGTGAGCGCTGAAGCCGAGATTGTGGTTCAAGCCACTAATTTGATCGGCAGCGCAGGTGCCATCATGGATTGCCAGAATTTGAGCTACAACCTCGGCTCAACCAATGGCTCTTTGAACTTTTTGAATCTTGCCAACCCAAATGTCGTCCGAGTACATGGAACGGTTAGCGAATGGAGCGGTCTTTGGACTAATTATACGATGCAAGTATATCAAAGTTATATTACTAATTCGACGGCTACGAACTTCCCATTTTACACGGAATCCGATGTTACAAATGTGACTGAAATGGATATCTCGGTAACGGTTGTGGATGCCAGCAATCTTTTGTCGCAAATCCCGGTGACGGTTCAGGATTTGACTTTGAACAGCACCAATATTGTGATCAGTGATTCCATGGATGTTGCGGAAACGCTGCTCTTGAATGGCCGGAGCCTCACGCTCCTGACGAATTTGACTCTTTCCGGTTTGGTTCAAAATTGGGGTGCTGCCAACGCGCCGATTCTCCGCTATTTCACCAATAATGGTGTGTTATCCATCCCCGACGACGCGAATTTTGGGGATGATGGCCCGACGAACTATGCAGCCTTCGTCAATCATGGATTCATTTTTTCAGGCGGCCAGACCATCAACAGCGATTATTTGGAAATCAGCAATGCCACGAACAGTGCCTCTTCAGGAGACTTCTTGGCAACATGCAAAACTGGCTTGGTGTCGAGGGCTGGCATTATTTCCGGTGGCGATGTCCAGTTCTGGGCCAACAATTTGCAATTCACCCAGTCTTTAATTTCCGCCTTTAATGCGATCGATTTCACCGTGACCAACTCGTTGTCTGACGGCGGCATCGGTGACACCAATATCTTTGTCTGCCAGAATGGATTCAATTTATTCATCAAGCCCACGACAGGGGATTTGCTGGGCACAACAGTAACGAACGTGGCGCTGGGCGAGGCTGAAATTGAGAACACTTGGGCCGGTCAGGATTTTGGTGCCGTGGCGACCGGCTATACGAACAATGTTGCTCTTGGCAACCTGGTGTTGTTGCCACAAGGTTCCTCAACGCTTGAGCCGCTTTTCCATTTCACCGGCGCGACTTCAGGCAACGGCATGTATGTCAGCAATCTGGATTTGTCCCATCTTGCCGGCGATTTCACGAACGAAATTCTGATTGACCCGAACCTGATCATTTACTTTGTCAAGGCGGAACTCCCTGCGTCCTTTGCCCTCGGCCATCCGCAATCAGAAGAATTCCTGACCAACAATTTCGGTGGTCGTTTGCAGTGGGTGCAGGGCGTCACCAGCTTGACTAAGCAAAAAACTTCCGGTGGCTTGATTTCCGGCGGCAAATTCCAGCTTAGCGACAGCGATTTCTACGACTCGGCCAACAATGCCAATCTTTCGGCCAATACCAATGCCGCTTATACCAATATTTATTGGGCCTCCACCAATCTGGTGAACTGGATGCCGATTTACACCAACATTTACACCAATGTCAGTCCGACCAATGTCCTGTTTACCGAGCCAGTGACGAACTATCCCCGCCGCTTTTTCCGGCGCGAGACGTTGCCGTAACCGGAGATTTCAAGCCCATGAAACTCTGCGGTCTGACCGGCGGCGTGGGCATGGGCAAATCCACAGCATCTGAATTCTTCCGCGCTCGTGGTGCGCAAATCGTGGATACCGATGATCTCGCCCGGCAGCTTGTCGAACCTGGCACGCCCGCACTCGCGGAAATTAAAAAAGTCTTCGGACGAAAAATGATTGCCCCCGACGGGCGATTGCGCCGTGACCAACTGGCAAGGATTGTTTTTACCGATGCCGCTCAACGCAAAAAACTCGAGGCCATCCTCCACCCGCGAATCCGCGAACGCTGGCTTGCGCAAATCGAAACGTGGCGTAAAGAAAATCGCTCGCTCGCTATGGTTGTCATTCCATTGTTGTTTGAAACACAGGCCGAACCACAATTTGACAAAATAATCTGCGTTGCCTGTTCGCCAACGGTTCAACGCGACCGTTTGCTTGCGCGCGGATGGGCATCGGAACAAATCAAGCAACGCATCGCCGCACAAATGCCAATTGACCAGAAAATTGCGCGCGCCGATTTTGTCGTCTGGACAGACGGCGATTTGGATTCGCACGCGCAGCAACTCGAACGAATCCTTTCCAAACTCTGACGGTAGGGCGGCGCTGCCGTGCCGCCTTTTATCACTCCTTCAAAGAACATTTCCTTCGCTACGTTTCTTTGTTAAACTTTCCGGCGCATGATTCTTTCGCCCGCGGAATTGAGCAGCCTTGTTGACTTAAAACACCAGTCGCCGCATTCATTGCTCGGGATGCAGCCGCTCGGCGACGGCTCGGGGCTGGTCGCCCGCGCGATGGTGCCGGATGCCGCGAAGGTTGAAATCCAGCCCGTTCATGAAAAGGACAAACCGAAGTTCGAACTGCAACGGATTCCCAACACCGACATTTTTGAAGGCGTCACGAAGGCCGCAAAAAAAGTTTATGCCTACGATCTAGTCATCACGACTCACGACGGCAAAACACGCCGCACCCGCGACGCATTTTCATTTCTGCCCACGCTGGGCGAATCCGATTTGTTTCTGTTCGGCAAAGGCGACGAGCGGAAAATTTTCGACAAGCTTGGCGCGCAACTGCGTTCGCCCGACGGCGTGGCCGGCACGAGCTTCGCGGTCTGGGCGCCGAACGCGCAACGCATCAGCGTTGTCGGCGATTTCAATAATTGGGACGGGCGCTTTCATCCGATGCGTTTGCTCGGCGCGTCGGGCGTCTGGGAAATTTTCATTCCCGGCGTGGGCATCGGCGCGCATTACAAATTTGAGATCCGCGACGCGCACGGAAAAATAAAATTGAACACCGACCCGTTCGGATTTTTCTTCGAGGTCGCGCCCAAGCAGGCCGCGATCGTCTGGGACACGAAAAAATTCAAATGGACCGACGCCGCGTGGCTGAAAAAACGCCGCGACCGCGACGCGCTGCGTTCGCCCATCAGCATTTACGAAGTCCACGTCGGCTCGTGGCGCAAAAAATCCGCGAACGAATCGTGGAGCTACCGCGAACTCGCCGAGCCGCTCGTGCTTTATCTGAAACGCATGGGCTTCACGCACGTCGAATTCATGCCCGTGGCCGAGCACGCGTTTTATCCGTCGTGGGGTTATCAAGTCACCGGCTTTTACGCGCCGACGAGCCGTTTCGGCACGCCGGAAGATTTTCAATTTCTCGTCAATGCGCTGCACGAGGCCGGCATCGGCGTGATCGTGGACTGGGTGCCCGCGCATTTTCCGCGCGACGAATGGGCGCTCGCGAAATTCGACGGCACCGCGCTGTTCGAGCACGAAGACCCGCGCAAAGGCGCGCATCAAGATTGGGGCACGTTGATTTTTAATTTCGGTCGCAACGAAGTTTCCAATTTTCTCGTCGCGAATGCGCTGTTCTGGTGCGAGCGTTTTCACATTGATGGCCTGCGCGTGGACGCCGTCGCCTCGATGCTTTATCTCGACTATTCGCGCAAGGCGGGCGAATGGATTCCAAATCAATTTGGCGGCCGCGAAAATCTCGAGGCGATTGAGTTCCTGAAAAAATTCAACCACCTCACGCACACGGAATTTCCCGGCGTGATGACCATCGCCGAGGAATCCACCGCGTGGCCGCAGGTAACGCGTCCGCCTTACATCGGCGGACTCGGTTTTTCCTTCAAGTGGAACATGGGCTGGATGCACGACACGCTCGGCTATTTCAAACACGAACCGATCCATCGCAAATATCATCAGAACGATTTGACGTTCGCGATGCTCTATCATCACAACGAAAATTTTATTTTGCCGCTCTCGCACGACGAGGTAGTTCACGGCAAAGGTTCATTAATCGGCCGGATGCCCGGGGACGACTGGCAGAAATTCGCCAGCCTGCGCGCGCTGCTCGCGTATCAATGGCTGTTCCCCGGCAAAAAACTTCTGTTCATGGGCTGCGAGATCGGCCAGAGCGCCGAGTGGAACGAGAACGGCCAGCTTGATTGGTGGCTGCTCGACGCCGGGCCTTACCATCGCGGCCTCCAAAAATTCGTCGAGGACTTGAACAAACTTTATGTGGGCGCGTCCGGTTTGTGGCAGGGCGACTACGATCACGCCGGCTTTTACTGGATTGATTGCAACGACCGCGAGAGCAGCGTGCTTTCATTCGCCCGCCAAAATGCCGACGGCTCAAATCCGCTCGTCATCATTTTGAATCTCACGCCCGTGCCGCGCGAAAATTATCGCGTCGGCCTGCCGCGCGCGGGCAAGTGGCGCGAAGTGCTGAATAGCGACGCGGCGATTTACGCCGGCAGCAACAAAGGAAATTACGGCGGCGTGATGGCGGAAAAAGTTCCCTGCCACAGCCAGCAACACTCGGCGCAATTTTATCTGCCGCCGATGAGCGTCATCGTGTTTCAGAACGAAAGCTGAACCACGCGCTCCTGAATCTGGCCGTTCCAGCGGTTGAAGTAACCGAACAGCCTGTAAAGTTCCTCCAGCCTCGGCAAAATTTCTTTGCGCGAAGCCGAATCCGCTGAAACCCATTGCGCGTCGAGCGATTTTAATTCCTCTGTCAGCTTCTCGCGCAGCTCATTCAATTTTCTTTGCAAGACATTCAGCTTCTCGACCCAACCCTGTCCGCGCTCGAATAACTGGACTTGCAACAATGGCGACGTGATTTTGCTTTTCTCGGCGAGAAAGTTATCCGCACTGCGGCAGACCATTGAGACTTCGGCGAACAAATCGGCGAGCGCGGATGGAATCGTTTGGATGTCCTTCGGCTTCGCGCCCAGTTCGAGTTCGAGCAGATGGAGCAGTCGTCGTTTCGGTTCAACGAGACAATTGAAAGCCGCGTTCAACTCGGCGAATTTTTTTGACGCGATATTTTTGTCGGCGTCGCCGGCGGAATGAATTTTATCGGGGTGAAGATTGGCGGATTGCGCGAGAAATTTTTGCTTCAACAAATCCGCATCCAGCCACGGACGGCACAGTTCGTTCAGCAAAGCGAAATTGTCAGTCATTTACCCAAGAATTTTAGACAGAATTAACAGAATGCACAGAATTGAAAACCGGAATTTAATTCTGATAATTTTGTTAATTCTGTCCAAATTTTTTTACGCGCTGAAACTTTCGCCGCAGGAACAGCTCGTCGCGGCGTTGGGATTTTTCACCTTGAAGCCGCCGTCCTGTAACGCCTCGACGTAATCCAGTTCGCTGCCGGTGACGTAAAGCGCGCTCTTGGGATCAACGACCACGCGCACGCCGCCGCTCTCGACGAGGATGTCGCGGCTGGCCGGGCCATCCTGCAGATCCATTTTGTATTGCAGCCCGGAGCAGCCGCCGCCGACGACCGCCACGCGCAACACGCCGTTTGCGCGACCTTGTTTCGTCAGCAACGTGGAAACTTTTTGCGCCGCGCTCGCCGTGAGTTTGACGAGGCGCTCGTCGCCAACGCGGAAATTTGGCGCGGCGGCTGGTTTGCTGGCAAGGTTGGCGATCATTTTTGACTCGCAACAAGGTAGCCGCGTTCGCCATCGTAATCAAATTCATTCGTGTTTATCTGCGCCCACCCGTGGTTTATTCTTTGCGCGTGAAACTGATTTCATGGAACGTCAACGGCCTGCGCGCCGTGCTCAAGAAATTTTTTTTGCAATTTCTCGACACCGAGCAGCCCGACATCCTTTGCCTGCAGGAAACCAAATGCACGCCCGATCAAGTTGAACAACTCTGGCCGTCGAGCTACACGACGTTTTGGAATTCCGCCGTGAAGAAGGGCTATTCCGGCACGGCCATCTTCACGAAGGAACGTCCGCTCAAAGTCACGCCGCACCTCGGCATCACCGAGCACGACAACGAAGGCCGCGTGCTGACCGCCGAATATCAGGATTTTTTTCTCGTGAACGTTTACACACCCAATTCCAAGCGCGAGCTGGAACGACTGCCTTACCGTCAGGTTTGGGACAAGGATTTTTTGCGCTACCTGAAAAAGCTGGAGCAGAAAAAGCCCGTCATCTTTTGCGGTGACCTCAACGTGGCGCACACCGAGATTGACCTCGCGAATCCCAAGGCCAACGTCCGCAACCACGGCTTCACCATCGAGGAGCGCGACGGCTTCAGTGCATTCGTGGGCGCGGGCTTCGTGGACACCTTCCGCGAATTCGAGCCGGGCGGGGGACATTACACCTGGTGGAGCCCGATGTCCGGCGCGCGCGCACGGAACGTTGGCTGGCGCATTGATTATTTTCTCATCTCCAGATCGCTGCGCCCGCGCCTTAAACGCGCCTTCATCCGCCCGCACGTGATAGACAGCGACCATTGCCCGGTGGGGATTGAGATTGAATAATTTTTAGCCACGGATGAAACACAGATTGAACACAGATTTAATTTTCAAAGACAGAGCCGCGTGGGTGGTGGAATGGCATTTACCACTTTACAATTCACTAATCAGCGGAAGTGAATTGCGTCCTTATATTCTTCCGCACCGTTGGAAACCTGAAAGGGTTTTTGATTTCATGCGGTGTCTTTGGTGGAACTCGGCATTGTGGACGCCGAGTGAAATGCTGCGCCGGATCAATGAGCCTCGGCCAGATAAGAAAAACCCAGCGAGTATTTTACAAATTTGCGAAGGAGCATGGCTCGCATACGGCGTTCACGGAGAATCTCATTTTCTAATCGCTGGGCTGACAAAAAATCTTTGCATCAGCCGAAACAAAACTGGCGGGTTTGTTCTGAAGTGGACGAGACCAGCAGGAGCGCGGCGCAATGACAAAAGTGGTTTGGTCAAACCAGCTTGTAGTCCAGTTGAACGAGAATGGGAATGGAAAAATCCATTCTATCATGATTGACGATACCGTTGGCGCATTTTGTGACTATGACCAAACCAATTTTCGTCGAGGTGACAGTCGAAGCATAGTGTGATGAGATTTGCTGGAAAGTGTCTCCCGCCCTTGGCCTGTGGTTTGATATGGTGGACTTCAAGCCGGTTGGCTTGACCACAAATCTGACACTTATAGCCATCTCGTTCGAGAATCTTTTTTTGGTAGCTGGACGATAATGGCGTGCCACTTACTCCACCGACAAGTTCGATTCTGTTTCGAACAAAATTGTTTGAAGGAGACTCGGGAAAAAACGGCTCTGGATTCTTGCGAATCCAATCTTTCTTTTCGCTGTGAAAATAAAGCTGATTAACTATAAAGCCGACAATAAGGCCAGGAATTATGAAAAAAACAGGATTTGCCAAGAACACCGCACATCCAATTGAGACACCAATAACAATCCACATTTGGGTTTTCGGTGAAGGCAGAGCCAATTCACGTTTCTCATTCCATTTTTTCCATTTTTCATATTGAACGTCGTGAATCTTCATCTCCTTCGCGTGCTTTGCTTCCGTCGGAGCATCTAAAATTGCGACGACTTTTTTCGCGCAAGAATAACAGAAGATATTGTCTTCAACTTTAATCTTCGGATGTCCGTGCAGACTCTTATTACATTTTGAACATTCGTATTGAGCCATGATTCATTTCCGTGTTTCATCCGTGTTCAATCCGTGGCTTAATCGAATTGAAATTTTGATGAGCAAACAATCCAAATCACAATGGGACTTCGGCGAATTGTTCCCGACGGAGCAGACGCGGCAGGTTTTGACCGTCAGCGATTTGACATCGCAGATCCGGCGGTTGTTGGAGCAACGCGTCGGCGAGGTCTGGGTGGGCGGCGAGATCAGCAATCTGCGCGCGCAATCTTCCGGCCATATTTATTTCACGCTCAAGGACGCGGGCGCGCAGTTGAGCTGCGTGTGTTTTCGCGACGCCGCCCGCTGGTCGCGCGCGCTGCTGGCGGACGGGCAGCAGGTCATCCTGCAAGGCGATGTCACGGTCTATGAGGTGCGCGGGCAATATCAACTGGTCGTGCGGCAGATCGAATTGCGCGGCGTGGGCGCGCTGCAAGTCGCGTTCGAGAAACTCAAGCTGAAGCTGGCGGCGGAAGGTCTCTTCGCGCCGGAACGGAAACGTCCGCTGCCCAAATATCCGCAACGCATCGGCCTCGTGACGTCGCCGACGGGCGCGGCGATCCGCGATGTGCTGCACGTCGTGCAGCGCCGAAATCCTTCGCTGGAAATTGTTTTGGTTTCATGTCGCGTGCAAGGGCAGGGCGCGGCGGAGGAAATTGCAGAAGCAATAAAATTGTTGAATCGTTACAGCGTTGCATCGGAACCGATTCAACGATTCAACGATTCAACGAATCTCGATTTAATTCTCGTCACACGCGGTGGCGGTTCACTGGAAGATTTGTGGGCGTTCAACGAGGAAGTTGTCGCGCGCGCGATTTTTGAATCGGCGATTCCAATTGTTTCCGCCGTTGGACACGAGATTGATTTTACGATTGCGGATTTTGTCGCGGACGTGCGCGCGGCGACGCCGAGCGCGGCGGCGGAAATCATCACGGAGGGAGTTTTTGCGAGCCGGGAATTTGTCGCGAACCTGATGCGACGAATGGCGCAAGCGCATCCGCGTCGGCGACTGAACGAGCAGTTGCAGCGATTGGACGATTTGCAAACCGGCTTGCTACGGCAAACGAAGCAAGGCGTGCGCGAGCGACAAGTCATTTGCCAGAATCTCGCAACGCGATTGCGGCAGGTTCGTCCGAAACAATTTTTAGAACAGCGGCGCGAACTTTTGAAGGTAACGCAGAAACGATTGCGCGAATTGGCGCGGGCGCAATTCAAGAACTGCAAAAATTCTTTTGCCGCGACTGAATCGCGCTTGCGTTTGCTTGGGCCGGAGCAGGTTTTGTCGCGCGGCTACTCAATCACGATGGACGCGGCGACGGGAAAAATCATCCGTCGCGCGAAGGACGCAAAGCAGAGTCAACGATTGAAAACGCGCGTCAAACAAGGTGAAATCCAGAGCACGGTTGAAAAAATGTAGTGCCGGTCGTTCAATTTCCGCTTGCGCCGCCGACGCTGATTGTTAAAGTCATTTCGCAATTTCATCCGCCGGTTGCGGCGGTTTTCCTTTTTTAACCTGAACCAACTATTGTGAAAATTTTTAGCGGCACGGCGAACGAACCTTTGGCGCGAGCCATCTGCAAGTCCATCGGCGTGGAACTGGGCAAAAGCACCATCAAGCCGTTTCCCGATGGCGAGACGTTCATCAAGATCGAGGAGAACGTGCGCGGCGAGGAAGTGTTCGTCGTGCAGCCGACGTCGCCGCCGACGAATCATAATCTGATGGAACTGTTCATCATGATGGATGCGTTGCGGCGGGCGAGCGCGGCGCGCATCACGGCGGTGCTGCCGTTTTATGGCTATGCGCGGCAAGACCGCAAAGACCAGCCGCGCGTGCCCATCACGGCGAAGCTGGTGGCGAATCTTTTGGTGGCGTCGGGTGCGAACCGGATTCTGGCGGTGGATTTGCACGCACAACAGATTCAGGGTTTCTTCGACATTCCTGTCGACCATCTTTATGCCGCGCCGGTGATGTATGATTATCTGAAGAAGAAAAAATTGACTGATCTCGTCGTCGTCAGCCCGGACACGGGCGGATTGAAGATGGCGCACGCGTATTCGCAGGTGCTGGAAGCGGGGCTGGCGATTGTAGCCAAGCGGCGCACCAGCGCGACGCACGTCGAATCCCTGGCGGTCATCGGCGACATCAAGGGCAAAAACATTTTGCTGGTGGACGATTTGACGGAGACGGCGGGCACCATCACGACGGCGGCGGCGTTGTTGAAAAAAAAGGGCGCGAAACAGATCATCGCCTGCGTTTCCCATGCCATTTTGAACGACACGGGCATCGAAAGATTGCGCAAATCGGATATTGACGAGTTGATAACAACTGATACAGTCCAACGCCCTGCGATTGACGGTGTGAAGATCGTGACGCTGTCGGTGGCAGGGCTTTTGGGCGAAGCCATCAAACGGATTCACAATAATTCGTCTGTGAATTCGCTCTTTGAATTCAAAGGCGGGCGCACCAGTTAGCGTCCGCGAAAATATAATTTAAGAAAATGAAATCAGTTGCATTGAAAGCCTATCCGCGCACCCAAGTGCAGCGCGCCGAAGTCACAAAACTCCGCCGCGCCGGTCGCGTGCCCGCGACCATTTACGGACGCCTGGCCAAGCCGCAAAATCTGGAGGTCAGTTCCAAGGAGTTCGCAGACCTGCTGCATCATTCCGCCTCGGAAAATCTGCTCGTGGATTTGTCCGTCGTAAATGACGCGCGTTCCAAGCGCCTCGCGCTCGTGCAGGAGATCCAGCATCACCCGCTTGACGGAAAAGTCTTGCACGTTGATTTTCACGAAGTCGCCGAGAACGAAAAAGTCACCGTCCAAGTGCCGGTGGAAACGACCGGCGAAGCCGTGGGCGTAAAGGCCGGTGGCGTCCTCGAACACGTTTTGTTCAAATTGAAAGTCCGCTGCCTGCCGAAAGATTTGCCGGAACAGATTGTAATAGACGTGACCCCTCTCGAAATCGGCAAGTCCATCCACATCGCCGATGTCAAAGCGCCCGCAGGAGTTGAAATTTTGGGCGACAAGCACATCACCGTCGTCGCCGTCGCCGCGCCGCGCGCCGAGGAAGAAGTGGCCGCGACCGAAGCCGCTCCTGCCGCTGGCGACGTGGAAATGACCAAAGAGAAAAAGGAAGAAGGCGCGGAAGCCGCGCCCGCCGGGAAGGCCGGCGAGAAAGCCCCGGCCAAGGGCGACGCGAAAGCCGCCGCTGCCGGAGACAAAAAAGCCGAGGCCAAACCGGAAGCCAAGGCCGAGGCGAAGAAGAAATAATTTTTGCGGCGCGAGCCGCTTTTCCCGCGCATGGAAAATGTTTTTCTCATCGTGGGCTTGGGAAATCCGGGCGCGGAATACGCGAAGACGCGCCACAACGCCGGATTTTTGCTGGTCGAAAGGCTGGCGGCGAAATGGAAAACGGATTGGGCGAACGAACGGAAGTTCGATGCACGAATCGCAAAGGCCGGGCACGACGGCAAACGGATTTTGCTGTGTGAACCGCAGACGTTCATGAATTTGAGCGGCGAAACGGTAGGTGCGCTGAAAGATTTTTATCAGTTGCCGTTGGAGCAATTGATCGTCGTGGTGGACGACGCGGATTTGCCGTTGGGCGAAATCCGGTTGCGCAAAAGTGGCAGCAGCGGCGGACATCACGGTTTGGAATCCATCGAGCAGCATCTTGGTTCGCGCGAATTTGCGAGATTGCGGATCGGGATCGGACGCAAAGACGGCGCGAGAGAGATCACGGATTACGTTCTCGGAAAATTTGATTCGTCCGAGAATGAGTTGTTGAAAAAAGTTTTGGAACGGGCTTCAGATCAGGTTGAAACCTGGCTGGACGCCGGAATTGAAAAAGCAATGAGTCAATTTAATGGAGTCGCGGACTCCAAAAACGAAAAGAAAAAACAGTGAAACGATACGAAGGTCTGTTCATCCTGAACACAGCAGGAAAAGAAGAAGCGGTCAAAGACACGCTCGACAAGGTCGAGGCGGAGATTGTCGCGGCTGGCGGCAAAGTCGAGACCGTCCAGAAAATGGAGCGGAAAAGCTTTGCGCGCGTGGCCGACAAAAAGCACAGCGCCGGATTTTACGCGAACATCATTTTCGCCGGAACACCCTCGATCATCGCGCAATTGCGCGCGAAGTTCGGGTTGAGCGAGGACGTTTTCCGGGTGATCTTCACCGACTCGCCGGAACCGAAGCCTGCGAAATAATTTGGAGGAATTTTATGGCCAGCTTCAACAAAGTCATCTTGATGGGCAATCTGACGCGAGATCCGGAATTGCGCTACACGCCCAAGGGGACGGCCATCGCCAAAATCGGTCTGGCGGTCAATCGCGTCTGGACGAATGAAGCCGGTGAAAAAAAGGAAGATGTTACTTTCATTGACGTGGATGTTTTCGGCCGCACGGCGGAAAACGTCGGTCAATATATGCGCAAAGGCCGTCCGATTTTGGTTGAAGGCCGCCTCAAGCTGGATCAATGGGACGACAAGGCCACTGGCGCAAAGCGCAGCAAGCTTGGTGTGGTGGCTGAAACCGTTCAATTTCTTGGCAGTGCACCGGGCGCTGGCGAAGGTGGCGCACCGGCGGCTTCGCGAGCGGCGCGTCCGGCTGCCGCTTCATCCGCGCCCGCGCCGGAAACTGGTGGCGAGGCCGAGCCGCCGCACGACGACGATGTTCCGTTCTGATTTTTAATCCGCATAATTTCAAATTATTTTTGTATGGCAAAAACTGAAGTCATCCTCACCCACAACATCGTCGGCCTCGGCGGTGAATCCGACCAGGTCCGCGTCGCCGCCGGTTACGCGCGCAATTTTTTGTTCCCGCAGGGTTTTGCGATCCCGCTGACCAGCTCGAACAAGCGCCGCATCGAGGCGCTCAAGCAGCGCCGGGCCGAGCGCGAGGCGCACGAGTTCAACACGATGAGCGAACTAGCGAAGGGCGTCGCAAAACTGATCTGCGTCATCAAGGTCAAGGCGGGTGACGATGGCAAGATGTTCGGCTCGGTGACGGCGGGCATGATCGCCGACGAATTGAAGCATCAGTTCGACATCACGCTTGATAAAAGAAAAATCCATCTCGAAAGCCCGATCAAGACGCTCGGCGAACGCGAAGTGGAATTGCACCTGCACGCGGAAGTCAAGAGCACGTTGAAAGTGCGCGTCGAAAGTTTGACGCCAGTCGCCGCGCCCGTGGCCGAAGCCGCTCCTGCCGAGGCCAAAACTGAAAAGCGCGGCAAGCGCGCCGAGGTTGAAAAAGTTGAAAAGGCCGAAGTCGTCGAAGAAAAAAAACCGCGCGCCGCAAAGGGTGAAAAGCCGGCGAAAGCCGCCAAAGCGCCGAAGAAGGAAAAGTCCGCTTGACCCTGCCGGAAATTCCGCTACCTTGATTGCAATGTTGAAAAACAATTCACAAGTTGTCATTCTGGTCGTCGCCGTAGTTAGCGACGCCGTTGGTGCTTGTTGAACACGAAAATTTAACAAGAACCCACGGCTGGCAACAGTCGTGGGTTTTTTGTTTAATCCGCGCTGGTCAGCCGCAAACGGAAAGAAAACACATGAGCAAAACAACCGCAGTTGCTGAAAAAACGAAACCGTCCGCCAAGCGCGCCGAAGTCGGACCGGCGATGTTCGGGCGCGACATTCTGGTCGAAGCCTTCGAACGCGAGGGCGTCGAAGTCATTTTTGCGTATCCCGGCGGCGCGAGCATGGAAATCCACCAGTCGCTCACGAAATCCAAAATCCGCACGATTCTTCCGCGCCATGAACAGGGCGGCAGTTTTGCGGCGGAAGGTTATGCGCGTTCCACCGGCAAGGCCGGCGTGTGCATGGGCACGAGCGGTCCCGGCGCGACGAATCTTGTCACCGCCATCGCCGATGCTTACATGGATTCCTGCCCGCTCATCGCCATCACCGGACAGGTGAACCAGAACATGATCGGCCGCGGTGCGTTTCAGGAGACCGACATCATCGGCGTCACGCTGCCGATCGTGAAACATTCTTATCTGGTCACGGACGTGAATGACATTCCGCGCATCGTGAAGGAGGCATTTTACATCGCGCAATCCGGCCGGCCAGGACCGGTCGTGATTGACGTGCCGAAAAATGTCCAGCAGGCCAAAACGCAGCCGGTCTGGCCGACACTGGAGCAGATCAAAAAAGGCCTGCCCGGTTATACGCAACCGGATTTGAAAGCGGACGAGGTTGCGTTGAATGAAATCCTCGGCCTGATTGAAAAGGCCGAGCGTCCGGTGCTTTATTGCGGCGGCGGCATCATCACCAGCGGCGCGGCGGCGGAATTGAAAAAATTCGCCGAGGCGACGAACATTCCCGTGACGACGACCATCATGGGTGTCGGCGGTTTTCCAGAAACGCATCCGCTGTCGTTGCGCTGGCTCGGAATGCACGGCGCGGCGTTCGCAAACTGGGCGGTGAACGGCGAATACGAAAAGCGCGCGAATTTCGACGCGCCGATGGTGAAGCTGAAAAATGGCGCGGATCTGTTGCTGTCGTTCGGCGTGCGGTTTGATGACCGCGTGACCGGCAAGTTCGAGGAATTTTGCAAGCATGGCACGATTGTCCACGTGGATATTGACGCCTCCGAGTTGAACAAAAACCGCAAGGCGCATCTGCCGGTTGTCGGCGACATCAAGGACGCGCTCGCGCGATTGAACGCGATGATCGCGAAGCGTCCGCTGAACAAAAAACACACGGCGTGGCTGGAACAGATCGCTGAGTGGAAAAAGAAAGCGCCGTTCGCCTACGCCGTCACATCGGAAATCGCGAACAGCGACCACATGAAAGACCACATGAAAGGCCGCGAAGACCAGGTGATCCTCCCGCAGATGGTCATCGAGATGCTTTACGAACTCACGAACGGCGACGCATTCATCACGACCGGCGTGGGCCAGCATCAGATGTGGAGCGGCCAGTGGTATAAATATAAATTCCCGCGCCAGCTCATCACGAGCGCGGGACTCGGCTCGATGGGCTTTGGTTATCCGGCGGCGCTCGGCGTGAAAGTCGCGCATCCTGACAAGGAGGTCATTGACATAGACGGCGACGGCTCGTTCCTGATGAACATCCAGGAACTCGCGACCGCGCACGTCGAAAAAATCGCGGCGAAGGCGATCATCCTGAACAACCAGCACCTCGGCATGGTGGTGCAATGGGAGGATAATTTTTACAAGGGCAATCGCGGCCACACTTATCTCGGAGACCCCGACCATCGCGCGGAAATTTATCCCGACTACGTCCGCGTGTGCAATTCGTTCGGCGTGCCGTGCGAGCGCGTGATTTTCAAAAAAGATTTGCGCGCGGCGCTGCAGAAAATGCTGGATGCAAAGACGCCCTACGTCCTCGACGTGGTGACGCCCTACAGCGAACATGTGCTGCCGTTCATCCCGGCGGGCAAGACGGTGGCGGACATGGTTTGGAAGGCGTGATTGAAATCACCGCGCGCGTTTTTCAAGACACTTGCGCCTCGTGTCGGGACAGGGCGCCGTCGGTTTCTGATGATTTTTATTGCGGGCGACTTGGCGCGAGGTTTGCTAAACGGCTGGAAGGTTTGCATGAATTGCGCTTGCAATTGGAATCCGTAACACTTAATAGAAACTGCACATGGCGATGCCATTTCTCAACGGCTTCTCAAGGAAGAAGCGGACCCAGATGATCGCGGTTGATTTGGGAGCGCGCACCACGAAGGCTGTCCTTTTGGAACAGCGCGGCGAAATCTTTGCGCTCTGCCGTTATGCGCTGCTCGACGCGCCGATTTTCGAAAAAAAAATTTCCCAGGAGTTGCTGGCGGAACATCTGCGGAGCGTGGTCGAGGCCTTGGGCGCGGAGACGCAGTTTGTCACGCTGGCAATCGGGCTGGATGACGCGGTGGTGCGGCAGGTGGATCTGCCGCAGATTCCCATTGACGAAATGCGGATGGTGTTGAAGAACAACACAAAGGGTTATCTGCAACAGGATTTGCCGGGGCACGTTTTTGATTGTTATATTTTTCCGCCGAGGCAACTGGCGCCGGGGAAGTCCGTTGAGACCGCAAAAAACGCGGGCGTTCCAAAATTAAAAGTTCTCGTGGCGGGCGCGAAGCAGCAGTTGGTCGACGATTTTCAGGCGGCCAGCAGACAGGCCGGATTGGTGGCGGATCATATCGTGCCAGGGCTTGTCGGTCCGATGAATGCTTTTGAACTGGCGATGCCTGAAATTTTCACCAACGAATCGGTGGCGCTGGTGGACATCGGGTTCAAGCACACGTCGGTCTGCGTGCTGGATCGCGGCGAATTGGTCTTGTCCCGCGTGGTCAACATCGGCGGCGACAAATTGACGGCGGGACTGGCCGAGGCGATGAATGTGACTTACGCGGAGGCCGAGGGCATAAAAGTGGGCATGGCGCCGGAAGTCCAATCCGCATTGGAGACGCAGGTGTTGCCGCTGGGCCGGGAATTGCGCGCGTCGCTTGATTTTTTTGAGCACCAGCAGGATCGCGTGGTGTCGCAGGTTTATGTCAGCGGCGGGTCGGCAAAATCGGAATTGATTTTGGAGATGCTGCGCGCGGAGTTGATTGTGGAATGCAAGACGTGGAATCCGACGCGCTCGCTGCAACTGGTGTTGCCGGGACAGCAGGCGGTGGAGATCGACCATGTCGGGCCGCAGTTGACGGTGGCGGTCGGTGCCGCGCTGGCGGCTTTTTAACTGAATCTGAATTATGCCCATACGCATCAATTTGCTGGCCGAGGCCCGGATCGCGGAAGATTTGCGCCGTCGCGATCCTGTCAAGCGGGCGATTCTTGGCGGTGCGTTTTCGGTGGTTTTGTTTTTGGTCTGGAGCAGCTCCCTTCAACTTGAGGCCATGATTTCCAAAAAGGCGCTGAACGACTTGGAGACTGAAATTTCATCGCGCACCAATGAGTACCAGAATGTGGTGGCCAGCCAGAAAAGGATTTTCGAGGCGAGTAGAAAGGTGGCGGCTTTGGGAAAAATGGAGTCGAGCCGTTTTCTACAGGGCAATTTGCTGAACGGGCTGCAACAGGCGACCGTAAATGGTGTACAGCTTTTGCGGATAAGGGTGGATCAATCTTATTTTAATGTGGAAGGTTCGCCAGCCCAGACCAACAACAACCATGTCATCATGGGACATCCGGCGATGACGACCGAGAAAATAGTCTTGTCGCTCGACGCGCGGGATTTCAGCGCCAACCCCGGCGATCAGGTCAACAGATTCAAGGATGCCATCGCCGGGCAATCCTATTTCAAAGCAATGTTGAGCACGACAAATGGGATCCAGCTGACCAGCTTATCGCCGCCAGAAAACGGGAATGACGGCAAGTCGTATGTGCAATTCGCACTTGAATGTAATTTCCCGGAACAAAACCGAGAAAATCCCAGATGAAATGGCTGCCTAGAGAGAAGCGTAATCCGTTCATCATCGTCGTGTCCAGCACGGCGGTGCTGCTGGGGTTGATTTATTTCGCACTGATCCGCTTGCAATACTACTCCCTTGACAAAGTTGCGATGGATAGAAAATTTGCGGCGGACAAGCTTCAAGGCATTGAGAATACGATTAAAGCTGCCGACAGCACGGCCACCCAACTTGCCGATGTGACATTCACACTTTCGAGGGCCGAGGATGACATGGCTTCGGGCGATCTTTATTCTTGGACTTACGCCACGATTCGTCTTTTCAAACAACAATACAAGGTGGAAATCCCGGAAATCGGCCATCCGTCGGTCAGTGACGTGGATATGTTTCCGGCCTTTCCATACAAACAGATTCGTTTTAATGTCAACGGTACGGCCTATTATCATGACTTGGGGAAATTCATAGCCGATTTTGAAAACGCCTTCCCTCACGCGCGTGTGGTCAACCTTGTGGTTGAGCCCATGTCGGCCGAAAATGAGGGTGAAAAACTTTCATTTCGGATGGAGATCATCGCACTGGTAAAACCCAACCCATCGTGAACAAAATGAAATGGCGCGCAAAATCTTCAAAAAACACGATTGCTGCATTGCTTGCTGTCGTGCTTGCGTCTGGCCTGCCGGTCGTGGCGGCTCCGGTCGCGCAGCCTTCCGCAGCGCAACTGGCACCGCGTTCCATCTTTATTCTCCCCGCAAACCCGAAGGAGGGATGCGATCCGTTTTTCCCAGCTTCCTTGCGTCCGTATGAATCCGCCGTCCCCAGCGGTGCTCATGGCGATTTGACAGAGCTCCGTTTGAACGGAGTTTCCGGCCCGCCCAATCACCGGCTGGTGATCATCAACAATGTCACTTTTGGTGCGGGTGATGACGCTGAAGTTCGCACGTCACAAGGCCGGGTTCGCATTCATTGCCTTAAAATCACCGGTACTTCCGTGATGATTGAGGCTAACGGTCAGCCTCAAGAATTGCGTTATGGAGACAAACCATGAAAATGACGTTCTGTCAAAATTTGCGACAAGGCTTGTTACAGGCCGGACAGGCTCACTGCAAAAACTTCTTGGCATCAACGTTTGCTTTTGGCTTACTAACTGCTCAACAGGAGGAACGAATTAGAACCATAAGGAAGATATGAAACTAAAAACACTGATAACCGTGTTGCTGTCCGGATTTTTATTGCAACAGTCGGCCATATCTCAAGCCGCCGCGTCGGCCACCAATCAGCCCACCGCCACCAATGAAGTGACCAGCGTAGTTGCCACCAATTTGCCGCCGATGCCTGTGGTCGACAGCAATGCGCCCGTCAGCATCGCCGACAGCAATGCGCCGGCCACGGACGCCGCCAGCGGCAGTCAGTCTCCCAATGCAACCCCGTCGGAGGCTCCGGAGGTTTTGAACATTCCTCTGATTCAATTTCAAGATGTTCCAATCACCACCGCCATTGAAAATCTGGCGCGTCAAGCCGACATCAATTATTTGCTCGATCCGAAAATCGGTTACGGACAGCCCGACCAAAACGGACAGATCAAAGCCGAGCCGACTCTCTCCATCCGCTGGGAAAACATTACCGCCGAACACGCGCTTCTGGCGTTGCTTGACAACTATGGCCTGCAACTGGTCGAGGATAAAAATATCCAGATTTCCCGCATCACCTTGAAAGACCCCACGGCACCGCCGCCGCTTGTCACCCGTGTCATCCAACTCAAATACGCCAGCGTTACGAACATGGAAGACGCCGTTTCCAGCGCTCTCTCTGACAAGCGCAGCCGCGTTGTTACTGATTCACGTACCAGCCAGCTCGTTGTCGTTGCGACTGAAAGGGAGCAGGGAGATGTGGACACGCTTGTGACCGAGCTGGACAAGCCAACCCGTCAGGTTTTGATCGAAACCCACCTGGTTGAAGTTTCAAGCAATCCCAGCACCAGCAAAGGCGTTGATTGGTCGGGCACACTGCAAGCGCAGAACATCAGTTTTGGAAATGGCGTATTGTCCGGAACCTCGACTCTTCTGACCGGAACCGCAGGTGGGGGCAGCGAAACCATAACTTTACCCGGCGGACGAACGGTCACCACGACATCAACTGCCAACCAAAGCAGCACACTGAACACCGCGATTGGTGATGGCGGTTTGGCATTGAGCACCGCTTCCGGTCTGTTACCTGACACCGGCTTTCTGAATGCTGACGGTGTGAAGGCTGTGCTTTCGTTCTTGAACTCATCTTCCGACGCGCAGGTTGTTTCCACGCCGCGCGTTGTGACCCTGGATAATGAAACGGCAAAACTCGCCGTCTCTCGCGCCTTTCCAATTTTTACCACGACTGCCGGCACGCAAGGCTCACCGGGAGGGGCTTCGCTCAATTATTCCAATTTGGGCACCACTCTAGAGGTCACGCCGCGCATTACGGCCAACGATTATATTTGGCTCAAGGTTGTGCCTGAAGTCTCGAGCTTTTTCGCCCAAGTATCCGTGACCGTCAACGGCGCAACGTCCCAAGCTCCCGAATTTGACACCCGCCGCATTGAAACCCAAGTTCTTATTCCCAACGCCAACACGCTTGTCATGGGCGGCTTGGTCAAGGATAATCCGCAGGCCTCTTATACGAAGGTGCCAATTCTCGGCGACATTCCGATTCTTGGGCTTGCCTTTCGCAGTGAAAACAAGTCTCTCGACAAGGACAACCTCCTCATTTTTATCACTCCGACAATTATCAAAGCGGCGGACTTCAAGCCCAACACGAGTGACTTCTTAAATTCGCGGCCTCCCAAAATGAGGTCTCCCATGAATCCCCATAATTGGTGGGACAACGGCAAACCTCGCGGGGATTGGAGCAATCCCGTTCCGGTACCGGGTGAATTTAACAATTCTGCATCGGAATAGTTGACACAAACCAATGTTGCATCCAATTTGCAAAGTGAAGCTGCGATTGTGGACGACAAACAATTTTCTTATGAAAAACCAAATTTCCAAAAATCTTTGGGCGGCCTTAAGTCGGCGCGCTTTTGATTCGGGGTTGTATGGTGCCGTCGCAATGATGGTATTACTGCTGTCCGCCATGAACCTGTCCGCTGCGGTGGTCGTCACCACCTTGACTGGCGGCCCCAATTCCAGCAATACCAAATTTTATGGTTACACCGATGGCGAAACCAAGTTGCAAGCGCAGTTTCACACACCGGTCGGCCTGGCCTTGGACAGCAGCCAGAGTTATCTTTTAGTGGCTGACCGGGACAACAATGCGATACGCCTGCTTGACCTTTTCGAAGACCAGACCTTCACATTCGCGGTCGGCTCCCCGATTAGCAAGCCGGTTGGTGTCCTGCTGGACAGCGATGACAATGTCTATGTCCTTAACCGCGGCACCACCAACAGCGTCAGCACCAATGGGACGGTGGTGGAATTCGACACCTACGGCGATTTGATTGCCACCAATGCGACGGGACTGACCAACGCCACCGCTATGGCGATGGACAGCTATGGGAATATTTATGTGACCGTCAACACTAACAAGTTGATACAGATTTCGCCGGGCGGGGCCATCACCACCATAGCCACCATCACCAATGCCGGCGCTTCGCTGCAAGGCATCGTCGTGATGGATAACGGGTCTATCGCTGCTTGCGATTCCGGACGCAACGGCATTTTGATCATTAATCCTTCCAACACCAATACCACCAGCAATGCCATCAGCCTTACCGGCTTCAATGGACCGGGCGATTATTCTGGCATAGACAACCGTGGCGCAACGAGCGGTTCCGGCCCGACACACGCCTCATTTTTTTCGCCCAGTGGCGTGGCCAAGGCGGGCGGCGGGGTCTTGGTCGTCACCGACACCGGTAACAATCGCGTCAAAGTCATCAATGTTCTTGACGTCACGACCAATCTTTATGGTGTGCATTCCAACCTCTGGTATTATGGCACATCAAGCACTCTTAATAAGACTGTATTCCCCGGCTGGTATGATGGAACCGTCAAGGTGCCCGATGCGGTTGGCGATGTTGAGTCCCGCATGCCTGTCGGCATTGTGGTTGCCGGTGACTCGACTGTTTATGTGACCGAGGACTATTACCATTTGATCCGGCATGTTACGACTTCTGGTTTGCAAGCACCAACGCCTCCTCTGCCTGCTACACCAACCATCTTGACCGTCACCACAAACTACGGTCAGGTTAGTTTGACTTGGTCAGCGGTTTCCGGCGCGATTAGTTACAACGTAAAACGTTCCACATCCCCTAACGCCGAAACAACCATTACCAATGTAACCTCCACGAGTTACACCGATACGAATGTAAACAACGGGACGAAATATTACTATGTTGTTTCGGCGTTGAACGCCAATGGTGAAGGTGCAAACTCGGCTGAAGTCAGCGCCACACCGCCCCTGCCGCCAGTGCCCGCTCCTCAAATCGGTTGGTTGGCTTTTCCGCCGCCCAATTTAACGTCGGTGTTCCAAGGCGGTTCGTCGTTTATCTTCAACAATGACGTGCCCATTGTCATCGAAGGAGCCGCAGGCAGCCAGATATTCTATACTTTCGGAGCCACCACCAATATCAGCAATATTCCCAATCCCACCACAAGCTCGTTTTCGGCACCGGTCGGATATGTGGATGGTCTTTTCCCTTCTTTGGCCGCATTCTACGACATTTTCTCCGTTGTGGGAAGTAATCCGAATATTAGTCCGGATTTTACAATCGAGGCGATTGGAGCGAAAAATGATGGAAGCCCAAACAGCGCGATTGTTTCGGCCAGATTTCAATTCATAACCGCCAATCCAACAGTCAGCGGGAACAATGCGGCACAATTTACCGTCAGCGACGTAACAAGCAACGCTTTGATATATTATACCATTGACGGTAGTGACCCCAATCCCACTAACTCGGCCAGCCTGGGTCCGATTTCAAGTGGTACGACCGTGTCTCTAAACCTCCTTACCAACATCACGTTTCAGATGCGCGCCTACCACCCCCCCAATTATCAACCCAGCGGCGGAGTGGGCGTAATTTTCTCGGTATCTGATTATTCTCCTAACACGATCAGTTTTGGTTTTGCCTCGGGTGAGGCTTCCAGCGATTTCATCGCGTCGCCGGGACAGACTTTTTACGCCCCGGTCACCTTGGAAATCTTGCCTGGCGTAGTGATGTATAGTTTGCAATTCAATCTGACCGTCACCAATGCCGGCTCCAATCCCGGCCCGCCAATTGTTCCGGGCGCGTATGATTTCCTGTCCACGTTGGTAAAGCCCATTCCTGATACCTCGCCGGTGGTTTACGAAACCATTCCACCCTATATGTTTGTTGGTGACGAAACCGGCCCGGTTTTGCCAAGCCAGCTTGTGACTTATGATGGAACCAACTTTGTGAATTTGGAAGTGGCCGATACGAATATCAACCTGCTTGCCGTGGGCTGGCTCGAGCGTTTCGATGAGAAAAATCTTTACGACACGACCGAGCAGGATTTGATTCAATACTCACAGCCACATGACACCCTGTTCTTGCAAAGCGGCGGACAAATCGTTGTTGGGGGTTACGCGTTTCAAGTGCCTACAAATGCATTGCCCGGTCAAACTTATCAAATCCAGATTGGCCGACCAACAGCAACTTCAGACGGCATTGGCAGACCCGGGTCTTCAATATTTTTAGCCACTCCGACCAATGGTTCGCTGGCAGGCGGAGCAATTAATTCCATCAAGGTGGTCACGACTGGTCAGCGTAAATACATCGTTGGCGATGCAGCTCCGTTCCGCTGGTTCAACGCCGGTGATTTCGGCAATACTAACTTGGAAAATGCAGACGTAGAGCAAGTGTTCCAGTCGGCTATTTACAACTGGAATCCTCCGCTGCCGGGCAGCGATTTCTTCGACGCCATGGATTCCTGCGGCAACATCGGCGTGCTGGATGGCGCAACCGGTTATTACACCAACACCGCCGCCTATCCCTATACATTTGATTACGCGCTTAACAACTATATCTACACGTATGACATCAACACCAATCTGATTTCCACCGTGGTCGTTCCTTTTACTAACATTTATCAAGTATACATCGACACCCTTTCAATCACGGCAATCTCCACCATCACCAGTGTTTATCCCACTTCGACCAATGTCGTGGAAGTTCTCAACACACATAATTTTCCGCCCAACCCGTATGTGCCCAATTTGTTCGACGGCAACGACCAGAACATCAACCAAATCGCCTTTGGCGATGGTCAACTGGATGTGTGCGACGTGTATGTCACCTACCGGCGTTCATTGGATCCGAGCCTGACATGGTTTAGCCGTTTCTGGACGAACGGGGTTCGCGTCGCGGAAACCACGCCCAATGTGTATAACCCGAATGTGGCGACCAAAGTATCATCACAAATTGTAAGCAAAATGGCCTCTGCGAGCACTACCAATACTGTTCCACCACAGGTTGATTTTGCCGCCGCCGATGTCCAGGGGTCGGCTGGCCAGACCATCCAAGTTCCAATCACCGCTAACATCTTTGGCAGTTATCCGCTGCGCGTGCTGATGCTCAACTTGACAGTGGTGCCGCTGGATGATTCGCCCGCACTAACCACTCCTGTTTCCTTTACGCCCAATTCAGGGCTGGGAACACCCGTATTGACGGACTCCATTGGCGACGGCAATTATGCCGCCACCTGGCTTGACAGCACTATCGCCGGCTTCACCGGCACGGTGACCATTGGCACATTGACATTGACCATACCGGCAAATGCCACCAGTCTTTCCGCCTACGCCGTCCATTTCGATCATGCTTCGGCGTCGCCGAACGGCCTCGCTTCATTCCCGAAACAGACTTTGACCGGCTTGGTCCTGCTCTCCAGCCGTACCAACTCCTGCTACGGCGACGGCATTCCCGATGCTTGGCGGCTGCTCTGGTTCGGAACCACCAACAACCTCCTGTCTGTTTCCAATGCCTGCCCCACCGGTGACGGCGTCAATAACTGGAAGAAATACGTTGCTGGCGTTGACCCCAACACTCCCAATGACTTTCCCAGCGTGAATCCCCAGACGTCGGTTCCATCCGGCTCCACCTCGGCCATCCATTGGCCGACGGTCAGCGGCAAGCAATATGTCATCGAACGCTCCAGCAGCCTGTTCCCTGGGAATTGGTCGAACATCGCCACCAATACCGGCACCGGTGGCGACATGGAATTCGACGACAACTACAACGGCCAGATGAAGTTTTACCGCGTGCTGATTCTCCCGTAAGCTTCGGCTGGATTATGAACGGCGTGTCTCCCAAGACACGCCGTTTTATTTTGCTGCCGCCATGCGGCGCAGATACTCAAAAGGATAAATTCCAGTCGCGTGTCCGTCCGCCCACACCGGCTGGATTGCATAACCGCCCACACTGATAAAACGGACCAGTTCAAAAGCTTTCGGAGTCAGGGGCGTTTCGGGGATTTTATAGACGTTTCCCATGATGTCCGTCTCGCCCTTGCAACCGGCGCACGGACAACAGCGGCGCAATTTTTCCAGCGGGATGAAACTCTCGCTGTCGTTGTCCCATTTCACGGCAAGTTCGCTTCCGATTTGCTGGATGTCGAGCGGACGCATCAGCTTCGCCTTTTCAACAGTCTTTCGAAAGCGGCCAGCGTTTCCGGGCTGACATGGTGTTCGATTCCCTCCGCATCCATCGCGGCGGTTTTTTCCGAAATGCCGAGCGAATGTAAAAAGGCCGTGACGGTTTCGTGACGCCTCTTGCATTCGTCGGCGAGCTGGTTTCCCGCGCCGGTAAGAAAAATGGCGCGATAAGGCTTGGTGTTCACAAACCCCGCCCGCTTCAGCCTTGCCAGCGTGCGGTTCACCGTCACATGGGTCACCCCAAGCCGCCGCGCCAGATCCACCACGCGGGCCTCGCCCAGCGAAGCCGACAAATCCGCGATGGCCTCGACATAATCCTGCGCCGTCTCCACCGCGCGGTCGCGGCGCGAACGGCGCAAATTCTCGGCCTGCTGCGACGCCGGGCGCACCTCAAGTTTGCGCGCGGCGGAAGATTTACGAATGGAACGCGGCATGATTCTAAAAATAAACTCCAAGGACGTTGTTTAGTCGAGGTTTTAATTTGTAACTAATGCTACATATCTGTTGACGGGTTGGGTTTTAATTTGTATCCATAGCTACATGATTTTGTCCGGGCTAAAAAACGGTTTGCTTTTGGCGGTCGTTTTTATTGCCGCTGAAATCTGCGCGACGGCGCAGGAGGCCGATTCCATTTCGCCGGATAAAAGCAGCTATAATCTTTTTAATCCCGTGCCGGAAAATTTGATGCGCGATTTAAGTCCTGACCGTCCAGACGTAACCGAGTCGGCCTATACGGTGGACGCCGGCCACTACCAGTTGGAGATGGATTTTGCCAATTTCACCTACGACAAGACGGACGGCACGACCACGAAAGCATGGGACGTGGGCGATTTCAACTTCAAAGCCGGATTGTTCAACAATGTAGATGTCCAACTTGTTTATGACAATTACCTGAATGTGCATACGGAAGACCGCTCGGGCAAATCAACCACGCAGTCGGGCTTCGGCGATTTCACCACGCGGTTAAAAATAAATTTGTGGGGCGATGACGGCGGGAAGACGGCGTTCGCACTTTTGCCGTTCGTAAAATTTCCGACGAGCACGGACAATCTTGGAAACAACGCGGTCGAAGGCGGCGTGATTTTTCCGCTGGCGGTGAGCTTGCCGCATGATTTCGACTTAAGTTTGGAAACGGCGGCCAGCGTGATGAAAAATGATGACAATGGCGGCTACTATGAAGAATTCATTGCTTCAGCCAGCCTTGATCATCAAATCATCGGGAAGTTGAGCGGGTTCGTGGAATTTTTCAGCAACTTCTCCACGGAAAGTCATGCCGGTTGGGTGGGGACCGTTGACACTGGCTTGGAATATCTGGTGACGAAAAACATCCAGCTTGATTGTGACTGTTACTTTGGTGTGACGCCAGCAGCGGCCGATTACAACCCGTTTTGTGGCATCACCGTGAGATTTTGAAAGGCAAAAATTTAATTTAATTTACGAAGCAAAAAATTTATGAGTCCGATCGAACCAACATCTGAAACTGCATCTCCGCCCGAAGTCGCCACCGTTCCGCGCCCCGGTGCCATGTCGCTGGAAGGAATGCACAGCAGCGTAAAAGTGCCGCATCATAAAGCCGGCTTTTGGAAACAAATGGCCGCCTACTTCGGCCCGGCGATTTTGGTCAGCGTGGCCTACATGGATCCGGGCAATTGGGGAACCGATCTCCAGGGCGGTGCGCAGTTCAAATATGGATTGCTCTGGGTCGTCGGCCTGGCCAGCCTGATGGCGATATTCCTGCAGGTTATCGCCGCGCGGCTCGGCATCGCGACCGGCCGCGATCTGGCGCAGTGCTGCTACGATTGGTATCCCAAGTGGACACGGGTGCCGAACTGGCTCATGGCGGAACTGGCGATCATCGCGTGCGATCTGGCCGAAGTCCTGGGCGGTGCCGTGGCCCTGCTCATGTTGTTTCACATCCCCATTTTTTGGGGCGTCATCATCACGGGCGTTGACGTGCTGCTGCTGCTGGCGATGCAGCGGTTCGGGATGCGGACCATTGAAGCCATCGTGCTGCTGCTGGTGGCGACCATCGGCGTCTGCTATTTCATCGAGATTTTCGTCCTGCCTGCGACGCAGCCCAGCTTTCTGGAAATGGGCCGGGCGATGATTTTGCCCACTTTGAATTCATCCACCATGATTTATGTGGCCATCGGAATCATCGGCGCGACGGTCATGCCGCATGTGCTGTATCTGCACCCCGCCTTGGTGCAGAGCCGCAAATTCCAGAAGGATGACGAATCAATGCGAAAGGCAATCCGTTTCAACACCTATGACGTCATCGCCAACCTGTCGGTGGCTTTTCTAATCAACGCCGCCATCCTGGTGCTGGCCGCAGTTGTCTTTTATGGCAAGACCAGCGTGACCGCCGCCGGCGGACAAGTCGTCCAGTTCAATGACGACACCGACTGGATTCAAGCGGCCTACCTGACGTTGGCACCGTTGATGGGAACGGCTGCCGCAGGCACGCTTTTCGCCGTCGCATTGCTGGCCAGTGGGCAAAGCGCCACCATTGTCGGCACGCTGGCCGGCCAGGTGGTGATGGAAGGCTTCATGCACTGGCGGATCAAGCCGTGGTTGCGTCGGCTGATCACCCGCTCGCTGGCCATTATCCCTACGGCCATCTATATCGGCATCCGCGGAGCCAATAACATCACCGACCTGATTGTCTTGAGCCAGGTGGTGCTGGCGTTGCAACTTCCGTTTGCGATGTTCCCGCTGCTGCACTTTGCCAGTTCGCGCAGGCGGATGGGACAATGGCGGCTCGGCTGGTTTCTGCTCATCGCCGGGTGGGGTTCGGCGTTGCTGATCACGGCCTTCGATTTTTACGGTCTGCCCGACGCCGTGAAACAGGCTTGGCAGGTCATCAAAGGCGGATAAACTAAAAAGGCTGAACCCATGTATAAAACCATTCTCCTGACGCTGGACGGCACGCCGACCGACCGCGCCATTATCGAGCACATCAAGCAGCTTGCGAAGCTCACGCAAGGGCGCGTCGTGCTGCTGCATGTGGCGGATGGTTACGCCGCACAAACCTTTGGTGCGGATGCGGTCAGTCCCGAAATCACCGAAGACACCGCATATCTGGACAAAATTCGCGCGGAGTTTCAATCCGCAGGAATTTCCGCCGAGTCGGAACTGGCTTACGGTGATCCGCCAAAGGAAATTCTCAAGTGGGTCGAGCAAAAGGGATGCGACCTCATCGCCATGGCCGGACATGGCCACCGGCTGTTCGGCGACATTTTTCACGGCAGCACCATCACCCAAGTCCGGCACAAAACGACGATTCCAATCCTCCTCGTTCGCACGCCGAAAAAATAATTTCAATTTCCGTATCAGCCGGCGTGAGTCGGCTCATTCATTTGGCACTTACCGATTGAAACTAGAGCGGACTTGCGTCCGCTCTACGATTCATAATTTGAAATCCTTCGGCCGCTCGACGAAGTGCAGCAGATTTCCCTCGCAGTCTTCAAAAAACAAAATGCGCCCGCCACCCGCCGCCGGACGTTCCGCTTCCATAAATTTCACGCCGCGCTTTTCCAACTCCGCCTTGGCCGCGTCCAGCGAATCCACGCGCAGGGCGAGATGACGGAAGCCCGCCAGCTTGTTGTTGCGAGTCAGCGGCGAAGAAGTTTCCGCCGCGTAAATTTCAATCCAGACGTTTGACAGGGAAATCAGGCACGTCGGCGGATTCTGGCCGTTGGTGAAAACTTCGCGCGCGCCGAGGACGCGTTCATACCAGTTTTTCAGGGCGACGGGATTTGTGGCGGGAATGGCGATATGTTCGACGGAAATGTTCATTTTCTAGCCGCAGGTTATGCGGATTGCGCGGATTTTTCAAAACGAAATTCAAACCGATGTCATCCGCATAATCCATGGTTTCGATTTCCAGTTCACTTGCCGCAGAAATTTTGTATCATTTGCGCACCGATTTATGAACACTGAATCTTTTTTCAAACAACGCCTCATTTGCGTCGCGGTGATTGACAAGCCGGATGATGCCGTGCCGCTGGCCGAGGCATTGCTGGCCGGCGGATTGAATTGCATCGAAGTCACGTTTCGCACGGCAGGTGCGGCGGATTCCATCGCACGCATCCGTGAAAAAGTTCCGCAAATCATCATTGGTGCGGGAACTTTGCTGTCTTCCGAGCAGGTAAAGCAAGCGATTGGCGCGGGAGCGCAATTCGGCGTGTCGCCGGGCTTGAGCGAAAAGGTTTCGACAACCGCGCAGGAAAATAAATTTCCGCTGTTTCCCGGCGTCATCACGCCCACGGAAGTCATGCATGCGCTGGCACTCGGCTGGAAGAATCTGAAATTTTTCCCGGCGGAAACTTTTGGCGGCGTGAACGCGTTGAAGGCGTTGAGCGGGCCGTTCGGCCACACCGGTGTGAAATTCATTCCGACCGGCGGCATCACGGCGGCGACGCTGCCGAATTATCTGGCGATCCCGCAAGTGGCGGCGATCGGCGGTTCATGGATGGCCGAGCGCAAACTCGTCGCGGAAAAGTCGTGGGATAAAATCACCGCGCTGACGGCGGCGGCGATGAAAATAATTTCGCAGGCGAAAGTTTAATTCCCAATCGTCACTTGCAGCGGCTGGTCGCGGCGTTCGGCGAAACGCCTGACGTAATCTTCCCACTGTGTGTGGTTTGTAAAATCACCGCTGCGATCCCAGCACGCGCCGAAATAATAGGTCAGCGGCTGGCCGACTTCGGCTTTGGTGATCGCCAGCATGTTGCGGATGGGCGGATAACCTTCGTGCGTCGGCTGCGGCACCAGGGCGTGGAGCTTTGAATCGGGCAAATCCGGCGCGTCGTTCGTGAATGCCTGCACGCTGCCTTTGGCCAGGATAATGGCGTCGCCGATGACGCCTTTCGGTTTGTCTTCCGGCTGCCAGTAAGCCAGCCAGCCTTCATTCTGGTCGTGCGTGATGAATTCCTCGCGATTGGTCGGGCACGCGCGTTCGGCCAGGCCGACGCCGATGGTCAACGGCGATTTGTCGTCGCTCGCGAACGTGCTTTGCGCTTTGCTGAACCACGAACCGGCGTCAATGCTGATGCGTTTTGTTTCGGAAACCATCCGTCCATTGCCGGCATCCCACGGGTCATAAGTCAGTTCAAATTCAGAACGGATCGGGCCGGTCGTGATGAGTTTCCAGTTGCGATAATTGCTGGAAACGTAAAGTTTTGTACCATCCCAAACGCCGAGGCCGCCGCAGCCGCGGCTGTGGCCGACGCGGAAATCGTCCATCTCGTCGCCGTTGTCCATGTGATAATGGCCGCTGGCATACATTTCGTTGAGCATGAGGTTGCGCCGCGATTTGATCCACACGTCCGGACCGCTGCTGATTGTGCCTTCGGCGGGAATCAGAGCGAGGCCATAGGTGCGGTGCGCGATGCGGTCGCTTTCCCACGCGAAATCGTCGTAGCGTTCCGGCACATAGCGCGCGAAGGTTTTCATGATGGGCTGCGGCTCGGCTGGCAAAATGGAGCCGTCCAAAATGTAAAATGTCCGTGCTTCATTCGGCGCGAGATCAACTTGGAACAGTAATTTGTCCGGCGCTAAATTTGTTTCGGAAGCGTAGGCTTGCGAATCCAGAACGCGCGACTCAAGGCCGTCTATCACGGCGAATTTGCCCGTCGCCGGATCGAGATGTAGACTGGAATCGACGGTGGACAGATTGATTTCGACCGTTTCGTCATCACGCCGGAAATTGGATGGATTGGTGACTTTGATCGCGACCGATTTTTGATTTGGAGAGGTTATCATCCGGCGAATCTCGTCGCGCGCAGCCGCTTGCCCGTCCAACAACTGTTGCACTTCAATTCCGGCAAGGATGAACGGCCCGACGCCTTTCAAATCATTTTTCACGACGGGTTCGCCGATATAATAATCAAAGCTGCCGTCGCGCACCGGCGAACCGCCGAGTCCGGCGACCGAGCAGCATTGCGCGAGCGACCATTTCAGGTCGCCGTCATATTGGATGAAATTTTTGATGAGGCCGCGATAGCCGTCCAAAATCGCCGGAACATAGTCGTGCGAGAGGTAGCCGTGATTCACGCCCTTGGCCAGTGCATAGACGAACATGGCTGACGCCGTCGCTTCGAGGTAGTTGCCCTTGCGATTGCGCTGGTCAACGACTTGATACCAGACACCGCTCTGCGCGTCCTGATATTTCACGACGCCCGTGCAAAGTTTTTGGAATGTCGAGATGATTTCCGCGCGCGCCGGATGGTTCGTCGGAAAATAATCCAGCGTGTCCACCATCGCCATCGCATACCAGCCGATGGCGCGCCCCCAGAAATTGGAGGAACAGCCGGTGGTTGGATTTGCCCACGGCTGCGATTTGGTTTCGTCCCAGCCGTGATAAAAAAGTCCGGTGGCCGGATCGAACGTGTGCTGGTCGGCCAGATGGATTTGTTTCGCAACGTCGTCAAAAGAATTAGTCTCGCCAAAAAGCTCCGAGTATTCGGCGTAAAATGGTTCGGCCATGTAAAGTCCGTCGAGCCACATCTGGTTTGGGTAACGCTGCTTGTGCCAGAAGCCGCCGTCGCCCGTGCGCGGCTGCGTGTCGAGCTGTCTGCGCAAAACCATCGCCGCGTTTTTATAATGCTCGTCGTGCGTGATCTGCCAGAGCGCGAGGACGGTTTTGCCGGAATTCAGGGCGTCGAGCTGGTATTCCTCCGGTTTGTAGCCCTGGATTTTTCCGTCGCGCGGGATGAACGAGCCGATGGCATATTCCGAAAATTTCACGTAACGCGGATCAGGGACGCGATCGTTCAATTTTAGCAGCGAGAGCGTGAAAAGTCCGGAGGTATAATCCCATTTGGCCGTGCCGCCTTCCTTCCAATTCAATTTGTCACCCAGCCGGGCAATTTGGGAATCAGCGAGGCGCTTTGACCATTCCAGCGGCGTCGCGCCGGAAAATTTTTGCGGCGAGGCGTCGCTCGTCGCGCCTGAAGCGCAAAACGAGGTCAGGCCGAGCAGAAGACTAATGTGGACAAATGTGGTTTTCATAAGACGGTGAATACGATTGAACTACCAGACATTGCCCGAGCGCCCAAGGAAATTTCTCACCGCGCCAGCCAGCCGCCGTCTACGTTCATGATGGTGCCGTTCATGTAATCGGCGTCCTTCGAAGCGAGGAACAGGATCGGTTCCGCGATGTCCTCCGGCTGTGCCCAACGGGCTTCGGGAATGCGGGCGAGAATGGATTCCGCGCGTTTCTCGTCCTCGCGTAGCGGGCGGGTGTTCTCGGTGGCGACGTAGCCGGGCGCGATGGCGTTGAAGTTACAGCGCTCCTTGGCCAGCTCGTTCGCGAACGCCTTGGTGATGCCCGCGATGCCGCTCTTGGCCGCCGTATAACCGGGCACAAAAATGCCGCCTTGAAACGAGAGCATCGAGGCGATGTTGACGACCTTGAGCCGTGCACCGGCGGGAGATTTTTCGCGGCCGCCGGTGACCCACCATTTGGCCACGGCCTGTGACAGGAAGAACGGAGCGGACAGATTGATTTGCAACAGCGCGTTCCAGTCGGCTTCGGGATGATCCACGATGGGCGCGCGGCGGATGATGCCGGCGTTGTTGACGAGGATGTCCACGCGTCCGGCATCGGCGATGATTTTGGCGATGAGTTCGGCAGCGCCTTTTTGGTTGAGCTTGCCGAAGTCCTCGGTGTAGGAATTAAATTTTGCGCCGAGCACTCTGGCCTTCTGGCCGGTCTCGGTCTGGTCGCCGATGTCCACGCTGATGACGTGCGCGCCTTCGCGGGCGAAGGCCAGTGCGATGCCTTGCCCGATGCCGCGGCTTGCGCCGGTGACGATGGCTACTTTGTTGGTGAATCGTTTGGTTTCCATAAATGCTTTGGGTTGGTTGATTAAATTTTAGCGCAAGTCCACCGACTTCACCGCGTCCATGTCGTCGAAGACCTGGTTCTCGCCGGCCATGCCCCAGATGAACTTGTAGTTGCCCGTGCCGCAGCCGCAGTGAATGGACCAGTTCGGCGACAACGCGACTTCCTCGTTGTGCAGAAACAAATGCCGTGTGGCCTGCGGTTCGCCTAGGAAATGAGCGAGGATTTTTTCACCGAGGTCGAAGTAAAAATAAATCTCCGTGCGCCGCCAGTGCGTGTGCGGTGGAAAAGAATTCCAGACATTTCCCTCGGCCAGTTCCGTGAAGCCCATCACGAGCTGGCAGCTTTGGATGCCGCCCTGATGGATGAATTTGTAAATCGTCCGTTTGTTCGCCGTCTCCTGCGCACCGAGCGCGACGGGCGAGGCGTCCTTGGATTTCATCATCGCGGCGGGGTGTGCGGAATGAGCAGGGCAGCTTAAGAAATAAAACTTCGCCGGATTTTTTGCATCATTGCTTTCAAACGAAACCTGCTTCGTGCCCATCGGCAGATAAGCGCAGTCCAGTTTTTCGAGCGGGAAATTTTCCCCGTCGGCAATGACTATGCCCGCGCCGCCGGTGTTGATGGTGCCGAGTTCGCGGCGTTCGAGAAAAAACGCGCGGCCAGTCTCCTTGTGGTTCGGCAATTCAACCGGTTTTGCCGCTGGCATCGCGCCGCCGACCACGAGCCGGTCGAGGTCGGTGAAATGGCCGCGCACTTCGCCCGGAGCAAAAAGATTTGAGATTTGAAACGTGTCGCGCAATTCCTGCGTGGACATTCCGATCAAGTCCTGCGGGCGCGGTGTCCTGCGGATGGAGCTTTCGAACATGGCGTGAGTGTAAATTTTATGTTCACCTGCGGTCAATTTGAATCCGCGCCGTGGTGATGAAAGGAAATTAGAGATAATTTTTCGCTCTCAACTCGACTTTCAACGGAGGGCTGTGTTAATGTCGCCGCAGCAACCTATGAAATTTCGCCGCCGCAATTTTCCCGGCCTCGCCGCTAATTTGTGCCCATCCTTTTTCACTAAAACCGATTTAGTCACGGAGAAATAAGATGAGAATCGTCGAAATTCGCGAAAAGACCGTTTCGATCGCCTCGGCCATCACCAATGCCTATATTGATTTTTCCAAGATGACGTGCTCGGTCGTGGCGCTGATCACCGATGTCGTGCGCGACGGCAGGCCGGTGGTGGGTTACGGTTTCAATTCCAACGGCCGTTACGGGCAGGGATCGTTGATGCGCGAACGTTTTTTTCCGCGCCTGATGGTCGCTGATCCCAAAACGCTGGTGGACAAGACGGGAGAAAATCTGGATCCATTTTCCATCTGGTCCGCGCTGATGAAAAACGAAAAGCCGGGCGGGCATGGCGAACGTTCGGTGGCGGTGGGCGCGATTGACATGGCGGTGTGGGATGCGGTGGCCAAGATCGCGGGTAAGCCGCTTTATCGTCTGCTCGCCGACCGTTATCGCGGCGGACAGGCGGACGACAAGGTTTGGATCTACGCCGCCGGCGGTTATTATTATCCCGGCAAGGACATGACCGCCCTGAAAAACGAGATGAAGGGTTATCGCGACCTCGGCTACCAGGTGGTGAAGATGAAAATCGGCGGCGCTCCACTCGACGAGGATATCCGCCGCATCGAGGCGGTGCTGGAGGTGGTGGGCGATGGAAAGTTTCTGGCGGTGGACGCCAACGGTCGTTTCAATCTTGAGACCGCCATTGCCTACGGCGAGGCGATGAAACCTTACAAATTGTTTTGGTATGAGGAAGCCGGCGACCCGCTTGACTATGCGTTGCAGGCGGAACTTTCCAAACATTATAACCTGCCGATGGCCACGGGCGAAAATATTTTTTCGCATCAGGACGCGCGCAATCTGATTCGCCACGGCGGCATGAATCCCGCCAGCGACTGGCTGCAATTTGACTGCGCGCTTTCCTACGGACTGGTCGAATATCTGCGCACCCTGGAAATGTTGAAGCAGCACGGCTGGTCAACCCGCCGCGTCGTGCCGCACGGCGGACATCAGATGTCGCTCAACATCGCCGCCGGACTGCATCTTGGCGGCAACGAATCCTATCCGGGCGTCTTCCAGCCGTTCGGCGGCTTTGCGGATGGCATCGCGGTCGAGAACGGATATGTGGGTTTACCGGACGTTCCGGGCATCGGCTTTGAAACCAAAGCCGGACTTTTCAAGGTGATGAAATCGTTGAGCGATTAAAAAACGAAGACGCAAAATCAATGAGCGCCGCCAAAATCAAAACAACGGGTTTGTTCGGCCAGCTTTATTTCCAGGTTCTTCTTGGCGCGTTGCTCGGCATCGCCATCGGATGTCTTGATCCGGGCTTGGGCGAATCGCTCAAGCCGCTCGGCGACGGTTTCATCAAGCTCATCAAGATGCTGCTTGCGCCGATCATCTTCGGCACGATTGTCGTCGGCATTGCGAAGGCTGGAAGCTTGAAGGAAGTGGGGCGGATCGGCGTCAAGGCTCTGGTCTATTTTGAAGTCGTTTCGACGCTTGCGCTCCTCATCGGACTCGTGGTCGTGAATGTCGTGCAACCCGGCGCCGGCATGAACGTTGATGCATCCACGCTGGACACCAAATCCCTCGCCACCTACACCACGGCGGCCAAACAACAGGACGCCACCGGTTTTTTCATGAACATCATCCCGTCCAGCGTCGCGGACGCCTTTGTGCAGGGCAACATGCTGCAAATCATTTTATTTTCCGTGCTGTTCGGTCTGGCGCTGGCGCAGCTTCCCGACCGTGGAAAAGTGATTGTGGATGTGATTGACGCCATCCTGCACGGTTTCTTCGGCGTCGTGCGGATCGTGATGCGGCTTGCACCGCTCGGCGCGCTCGGCGCGATGGCTTTCACAATCGGAAAATACGGCGTCGGCACATTGATTCCCTTCGGCAAGCTCATCGGCTGCGTCTATTTCACAAGTGGCGTTTTTATTTTCGTCGTCCTTGGCGTCATCGCGCGGATGAACCGCCTCTCGCTCTGGAAATACCTCAAATTTTTCAAAGACGAAATCCTGATAACCTTTGCCACGTCTTCGTCGGAGGCGGTGCTGCCGCGAATGATGGTCAAGCTGGAGCAACTCGGCTGTGCCAAGCCGGTCGTGGGACTGGTGCTGCCCGCCGGTTACACTTTCAACGCCGACGGTTCTTCGATTTATCTGACGATGGGCGCGATCTTCGTCGCGCAGGCTACCAACACGCCGTTGACGCTGCCCGACCAGTTGATCGTCCTTGCCGTCTGCCTGTTCACGTCCAAGGGATCGGCGGGAGTGGCCGGTGCCGGATTCATCGCGCTCGCCGCCACACTGGCTTCGATGGACAAAATTCCCGTCGCCGGCCTCGTGTTGCTGGTCGGAATCGACCGCTTCGTGAATTCCGCACGCGCGGTGACGAACCTGATTGGCAACGGCCTCGCCACCATCGTCGTCGCCCGGTGGGAAAAAGCCTTTGATGAAAAGCGCGCCGGAGCGGCGCTCGATGGCGGAGTCAACAAATCGCCATCGGAAACTGGAATATTATGATTGGATTCGCCGCCGAACAAAGTCCAAAATCGTCGCAACCACGAATCACAAAACCACGTCTGAAAACAATAACATGAAATTCACCCGCCGCAATTTCCTGGGCCTTGCCGCTGGCGCTGGCGCGTTCTCGATGCTTCCCGTCCGTTCCGCTTTCGCGGGCGAAAACGCGGTCACTGATGAAATCCTCGAACAGGCCGCCGCCAAACCGGTCCTTCAGCTGAAAGATTTGAAAGACCCGGTCATCATCGAGTCCATCGAACTGCTCCGCAAAGGCAAAAATCATTTCGTGCGCGTCCGCTCGAAGGACGGCGCGGAGGGGATTTCCGTGGACGACGGGCGCATGGGTTATCTGCATCCGATTCTAAACCAGCTCATCATTCCGTATTTCACCGGCAAGGACGCGCGTGATTTGGAGGAACATCTTTTTCAAGTCTATCGGTATCAAAGCAATTATAAACTGATCGGCCTCCCGTTCTGGTGTCCGGTCGCGCTCGTCGAGTTTGCCATCCTCGACATGTTCGGTCGCATGACGAACCAGTCGCTCGGCGAAATGCTCGGCGGCATCGTCCGCACAAGTGTTCCGATTTACGTCGCCAGCGGACGCCGAGACACGACGCCGGAGCAGGAGATTGAGTATCTAAAATCGCTCGTCGAGCCGGCCGGCGCGAAGGCGCTCAAATTCCGCGTCGGTGGCCGCATGAGCCGCAATCTCGACGCCATGCCCGGCCGCACGGATAAATTAATCCCGCTCGTGCGAAAAGTTTTCGGCGACAAAATGGTCATCCATGCCGACTCCAACAGCTCCTACGATCCGCCCAAGGCGATTGAAGTCGGGCGGATGCTTGAGGACGTCGGCGCGATTCATTACGAGGAGCCGTGCCCGTTCGATAATTTTGACGCCACAAAAATCGTCACCGACACGCTGAAAATCCCTGTCGCGTTCGGCGAACAGGAATCGAGCCAGTGGCGTTTTCAATGGTGCATCCGTAATCGCGTCGTGGACATCGTGCAGCCCGATCTTTATTACTACGGCGGCATGATTCGTTCGCGCCGCGTCGCGCGCATGGCCGAGCAGGCGGACATGGCGACGACCGTGCATCTTTCCGGCGGGTTCGGTTTTGTGTATTCGCTTCACTTCGCGTCCTGCACGCCTAAAATCGGGCCGTGGCAGGAATATAAAAAAGGCGTGGAAACCTACGGCCAATGGTTTGACCCGCCGTTGAAAATCGTGGACGGCGCGATCACCGTGCCGAAAGGTCCGGGCGTCGGACTCGCCGACCCGAAGGAACTTTTGAAAGACGCAATTGTTGTCAAAGACGAAATTCCGGCTTCGACTTCGGACGCTGGGGGTTGAAAATCCTGGAGTATGAAATTTGGAAATTTAATTCTTGCGGGATTTCTTGTCTTTTGCGGCTTGAGGGCTTTTGGCGGAAATTTTCCGAAACCCGACATCACCGTCGCCGCCGACGGCAGCGGAGATTTCAAAACGATTGAAGCCGCCGTCGCTTCCATCCCCGAAACCAACCGCGAGCGCGTCGTCGTTTTCGTCAAGGACGGCGTCTACCACGAAAAAATCCGCGTGGACGCGTCGTTTGTGACGTTGCGCGGGCAAAGCCGCGCCGGCACGCGCATCGAATTTCCGCAAGGCTCGGACGAGTTCACCCAAAAACCAGACAGAATCGGACGCGCCGTCGTCAACGTCAACGGCGATGGTTTTGTTCTCCAAAACCTGACCGTGAAAAACACGCAGGGTGTCATCGGCCCGCACGCCTTTGCGATTTACGGCCGGGGCGACAAGACGGTGATCACGGATTGCGACGTGTTGAGCGACGGTGCGGACACGCTGGCGTTGTGGTCGCACACGGGCGGCGGCTCTTATGAGGCGCGGCTCAACCTTCGCGGTTCGGTGGATTTTGTCTGCCCGCGCGGCTGGTGTTACATGACCGACTGCAATTTTTATCAGGTCAATCCGCAGGCCGACGCGGCCATCTGGCACGACGGCAGCAAAAACCCCGACATGAAATTCGTCCTGCGCGACTGCAAGTTCGATGGCACAAACAGTTGGATCCTCGCGCGTCATCACCACGACGCGCAATTTTACCTGCTCGACTGCAAATTTTCAAAAACGCTGCGCAACCTGCCGCCAAAACGCGTCATCTATCCGATTGACGGCAGCACGCCGACCGACGCCGACATCCAAAGAAATCACGATCTGGACGCCAGAAATATCTGGGGCGAGCGAGCGTATTTCTATAATTGCCACCGCGCCGGCGGCGATTATTACTGGTTTGCGAACAATCTTTCCACGGCCACCAACTCACCCACGCCGAAACAAATCACGGCGGCGTGGACGTTCGCTGGCAAATGGGATCCTGAAAACAAATCTGGCCCGACAATCCGGCAAATCAAAGTGGATGCGGGACAAGTCAGCGTCACATTCAGTGAAAACGTGACCGTCAAAGGCAAACCACGACTGAAGCTGCGCGACAAAACTTTTGCCGGCTACGCGACCGGCAGCGGGACGGACACGTTGGTTTTCACAATTCCGAAAAACAGTCCGGGCGAGGTCGCCGCAGTGAAACTCAACGGCGGCGTAATCATCGCCTGCGAAGCCGCCGTGACGATCCGCGCCGCAGATTTGTCATTGCCAAAAAAATTATAGGATTAGCAGCAAGTTTTTCGGTTCACAGTCCGGCCTGCAAAGATTAACTTTCCCGCGTGACGGAAATAAAAAATGCCGCGCCGCAAGCTGTCAAACTCCGCAGCTTCTGGCTCATGTTCGTCGTCGAATTCCAAAATGCCTTCAGCGACAACGTCCTCCGCTGGCTCGTCACGTTTCTCATCGTCGGCATGGTCGCGTCGGAAACGCACCGCAACGAACTTGTCCCGCTCGTCGGCGGGCTGTTCGCGCTGCCGTTCATTTTGTTTTCGATGGCTGGCGGATTTTTCGCCGACCGCTTCAGCAAGCGAGACGTGACCGTCACGATCAAATGCGTCGAAATAGGAATCATGTCGGTCGCGCTGCTCGGTTTGTGGCGCAATAACATTTCGCTGATGCTTGCGAGTGTTTTTCTGATGAGCACGCACAGCGCGTTTTTCGGGCCGTCGAAATACGGGCTGCTGCCGGAATTGCTGCCCGAGAAAAAATTGTCGTGGGGCAACGGGATGTTCGGCTTCGGAACTTACGCCGCCATCATCACGGGAACGATTTTTGCCGGGACGCTTTCGGACACGTTCGGGAAAAATCAATTCACATCCGGAGCGATCCTCATTGCGCTGGCGTTGATCGGGCTGACTTTGGCCTTGCGTGTCAAACGCGTGCCAGCCGCCGACCCGCGAAAAAAATTCCGCGCGGATTTTCTCGGCGATTTTATTTCGCAGATGAAATTAATCCACGCCGACCGCGTCTTGTTTCTCGGCGTCATCGGCAATGCGTTTCTCTGGTTTCTTGGCGCGCTGCTGCAACCGGCAATTCTTTTTTACGGCAAGGACATTTTGCATCTGGACGACACGCACAGCGGCTGGCTGCAAATTTCGCTGTCCGTCGGCATCGGCGTCGGCAGTTTTGCGGCGGGATTTTTGTCTGGCGGGAAAATTGAATACGGCCTGATTCCGTTCGGCATGATCGGCCTGACGGTTTGCGCCGCGCTGCTCTCGCACGCGGGATTTGAAGTCGCCGGAGTCGCGTGGAATCTGGGGCTGCTCGGATTTTTCGGCGGATTTTACAACGTGCCGGTCAACGCAATCATCCAGCATCGGCCCGACGCCGGAAACAAAGGCAAGGTCATCGCGACCGCCGCGTTGTTGAGCTGGGTCGGGGTTTTGCTCGCGTCGGGAGTTTATTATCTGCTCGCGGCGGTTTTTGATTTCAAGCCGCCACAGATTTTTCTGGCGGGCGCGGTGATGTCGCTGGCGGGCGCGGTTTATTGCGTCAGGCTCATGCCCGATTCGCTCATCCGGCTGATTTTATGGCTCATGACAAAAACGATTTATCAGATTCGCGTCGAAGGCCGTGACAATATTCCCGAAAAAGGCGGCGCGCTGTTCATCTGCAACCATGTTTCGTTCGTGGACGCGCCGCTGCTCATGGCCTCGACCGACCGGAAAATCCGTTTCATCATGCACAAGGATTATTACGAGCGTTCGTGGATAAAGCCGTTCAGGAGAATGCTCGGCATCATTCCCATTGCGTCCGACCTCGGCCCGCGTGAATTGTTGAAATCACTACAGGTTGCGAGCGACTCGATCCGTGCGGGCGAAGTCGTCTGCATTTTTGCCGAGGGAAAAATCACGCGCACGGGCGAACTGGACGAGTTCCAGCGCGGCTCCGAGCGCATCATGAAAAACGTGGACGCGCCGATTATTCCGATTGCGCTCGTCGGCGTCTGGGGCAGCATTTTCAGCTACGAGCGTGGGAAATTTTTCTGGAAATGGCCGCGCCATATTTTTTATCCCGTCACCGTGCGCTTCGGAAATCCTTTGCCGCCAACTTCGACGACGGAAGAGATCCATACAGCCGTTGAAAAACTTTTGTCCGCAGATTTCACGGATTGACGCAGATTTCTCAAATGATTTTGCACGGAATCACGGCATCTTCATCAAACGAATATACCGCGCAAAGCCGGTGATAGCCGTCGGCGATGATCACCCAGCCGTTGGCGGTGTTGCGCACCAGTAAAATCGGCGACAGTCTTTCGCCCGCGCGGATTTTGCTGGAATCTTTTTCGATGTGCGAATTGCTGATGCCCAGCAGCGACAATTTTGACGCGCGAAAAACGTCTTTCGCCTTGAATTGTTTGACGCGCGCTTTTTTCAAAGCGGCGACGAATTTCGCGGCGCGCTTGTCGTCGTAAATCAGATTCAAATAAGAAAACGCCGCCGGATAATCGTGGTCTTCGGGCTTGTCCAGCCAGCGGACTTCAGGTTTTTTCACGCGCCCGACTTTGCGCGCCGGGGAAAATTTTGTCCAGAATTCTTTGCGTGGCGATTCACAGCGGAAAATATTCCGGGCGAATCTCCTTTTCGTCGCAATGCAAAATGGCCGCGCTGCGTTCCACGCTGAACTTCGGTTTGCCTGAATAGCCGGGGTTGAAGAACAGAACCCCGCCGATCGTCTCGCAAAAGCGCTTGTGTGTGTGGCCGAAGACGACGGCGTCTGGTTTTTCGCGCCCGATGATTTTTTTGATTTTGTCGGAAGGCGACTGCGGGTGGACGATGTGGTGGACGAGAAATTTCCGCGCGGCCAGTCCGACAATTTCCGTCTCCCGAAAACCTAGGCCGCCGTCGGTGTTGCCCAGCACGACCGTGACCGGCGCGACCTGTCCGAGTTCAAATACGATGAGCGCGTCGCCGATGTCGCCCGCGTGCAGGATGTGGCTGACGCCCGCGAAAAGTTTGGGAACTTTCGGGTCGAGGAATCCGTGCGTGTCGGAAATGACGCCGATTTTCACGCGCTGGCTTCCTCCGGCGTTTCTTCAGACTCCTCGTCGCGCGCGCCGGCGTTTTTTTCAGCGGGCGATTCGGTGGGCGCGGTCAGTTTAGCCGCGCCGGCGAACAGCGCGGTGAAAATACCGCCGCTCAACAGCGTGTTGCGGAAAAATTCCAGCGTCGTCGGCCAGCCGTTGATTCCCTTTGTCAGCGCGAGCAGCCAGCCCGCGAAAGTTTTCGTGTATTCTGGGTTTTGAAACGGATTGAAAAACCACGACGCGGTGTTCGTGATGAGATAAAACAGAATCGCGCCCAGGATTCCGCCGCCGAGCAGCGAGGTGAAAGATGATTGCGGCTTAAATCGTCGCCCGATAAAAATCAAAACCGCGTAGGCGGCGTAATTGAACGCAAGGTTCGCCAGATTGGCCGCACTCCAGACATTGTCGTCGGGATATTTGTGCTGGTAATAAAAATTCAGGCCGATGTCCGTCGCGACCAAAACCAGAAGCGGCAGCCACCACGAATTTTTTCTGGAAAAATAAACGCCCGCGCAAAACGCGAAGGCATAGGCCGCGCTGAAATTTGCCGGCAACAAACCCGGAATGCGCGACAGCGCGAACACGACGACAAATAAAACCGGCAGCAGCTTGTTCCATTTTTCTTTCACTGCGGATTAAGATAATTCACTTCGCGTCAGGGACAAGTTTTTCAGCAGGTTCGTGATAAGGCTTGTGCGCTCGGTAAAATTGAAGCAATTCCTGATTTCTTTGGAGCAAATCTTTTTGGCCGGATTTTTCTGCGAGATCGCAGGCTTTTTGTGCGGTTGAAATCGCGTCGTCAAATCTTCCGGCCTCGGCGTAGGCTGCGGCCAGAGTGCCGATGTAAATTGTTTTATGATAATCCGTCAGTTCGCAGGCGTGTTCGGCAAGTTGGATGGCTCTCGCGCCGTCGCGGATTTTTGGGTCAGGACTGGTGGCGAGCGCCCAGGCGAGATTGTTGAGTGCCTCGGCAAAATCAGGATTCAACCGCACGACTTCGTTCAGTTGGAAAAGGGATTCGTCCATCCGTCCTTGCGCGGCGAATATCCCGCTGAGAGACATATGGGCGGGGACATCGTCCGGATCAATCGCCAGCACTTCCTTGCATTCACTTTCAGCGGCCGACCAGAGTCCTTGTCTGGAGAGCAGGTCCGCGAGGTTTTGCCGGGCAAAGGTCATCGGATTGATCGCCTTGGCCACCCGGTAACATAGGATGGCATGCCTTGTGTCACCGGTGTATTCCAGTCCGAGTCCAAGCGTGTAATATGCGGAGGCGTTTTCCGGTGTGACGGCGATGTTATGTTCGAACAAGTCAATGGTGTTGCGCCAGAATCGCAGCTGCAGTTCCGACAGGATGGCGAGCGCGGACAAAATCAAAATGGCTGCTGCCGGCAGGATCATTTTCCAGACGCGACTGCGCGAAAATATTTCCGCGGCCGTCCACACCAAGGCCACGGTCGGGCCGATGAGCGGCAGGTAGGTGTAGCGGTCGGCCATCGCCTGGTCGCCGACCTGCACGAGGCCGATGATGGGCAGCGCCGTGCCCAGATACCAAAACCAGCCGACGGCCAGATAAGGCCTGCGCCGGAGCTGGCAGACACACAACGCCGAAACAGCCAGCAACAGCAGCCCGTCCAGCCAGATTTCAAAAATGGCATGGCTGTTTTGATAGGGATACATGACCACCAGATTGGCCGGCCAGAAAAATTTATCCAGGTATTGCACATAACTTGAAACGGCATGGCCGGCTCGATCCATCAGCCCAAGTCTTTCCAACGGCACGACTGCCCCGTGGTTTTTTTGAATCCAAAACGTCAGCCAGCTGAAAAAAATCGCCAGGACGAAAAAGGGGATTTTCTCAAGCACGAGCGGCTTCAAATCCGCCATCCGGAACCCGTCATTCGTCATTCGTTTGAGCGGCCAGAAATCCAGCAGCAGCAGCAAAAACGGCAGCGTCACGATCATCGCCTTGCTCATGAAGCCCAGGACAAATGCGAGCAACGCCAGCCCGTGCCAGATCCATTTGCGTTTTGAATTTTGATTTTTCAGTTCAACAAACCGCGCATACGCCCACAACGCCAGCAGCATAAAAAAGGCGAACAGAACGTCCTTGCGCTCCGAAATCCACGCGACCGACTCGACGCGCAGCGGATGCCACGCAAAAATCGCGGCCACGATAGCGCTGCGCCACGTTGCGCCGGTCATCCGGTTCAAAACCAGAAACAACAGCACCGCGTTCGCCGTGTGAAACAGCACGTTCACCAGATGTTCCGCGCCTGGGTTGATTCCAAAAAACTGGTGGGTCAGCACAAACGAAAAACTCGTCACCGGATGCCAGTTGGCCGCCGTGGTGCTGGCCATCGCCCATTCAAAACTGTGCCAGTTCAGCCCCGCCGTGATTTCCGGGTTTTCCGTCACGAACAGCGTGTCGTCGTAATAGACGATGTCATAGTTCCGCGCCGGCCAGTAGATCGCCAGCGTGATTCCAGCCAGCAGCAGGCAGATGAAAAAATTACGGCGCATTTTTGAAATTCAGTCGCAAGCAAATCCGAAAGACAACAAAAAAGCAAATTCTCGCGGCAACATTTGCTCGATTCGCCGGTGCAACGGGCTGACAATTCAACGATTGAACGATTTGCTCGACATTCTCCACGAAGACGCCGGACTGCTTGTCGTCAACAAACCCGCCGGACTCGTCTGCCATCCGACCAAGAACGGCGAGATGTCCAGCCTCATTGGCCGCGCGCGGTTGCATTTTGGAAATTCCGCGCAACCGCACTTGGTCAACCGCCTCGACCGCGAGACCAGCGGCGGCGTCATCATCGCGAAAAACTCCGAAGTCGCGGGCGAACTCGGAAAAATCCTCGAATCCCGTGCCGTTGAAAAAGAATATCTCGCCATCGTCCACGGTCACGTCGCGGCGGGGCAGGGGACGATTGACGCGCCGCTCGGCAAGGACGAACACAGCATCGTCGCCATCAAGGATTGCGTGCGCCCCGACGGCACGGCATCGCAAACGGAATTTTTCGTCGAGCGCCGATTTGTCCGGCCATCAACTCTCAACCCTCAACCTTCAACCTTTTCCCTGCTGCGAATCATTCCGCATACCGGACGCAAACACCAGATCCGCATCCATCTCGCGCACATCGGCCATCCCATCGTCGGCGACAAACTCTACGGCGGCGACGAAGATTTATATCTGGCGCTCGTCCAAAACCGCCTGACGCCGGAGCAGCGCGTAAAATTGATTTTTGAAAATCACGCCCTGCACGCCCGTTCGATAAAATTTTTCTGGCGCGAAAAACAAATTGAATTTTCCTGCGAGCCTGAACCGTGGTTCACCCAATTTATCGCCACAGAGTCACCGAGAACACAGAGGGGTTAAATTTTTCTCTGTGCCTCTGCGTCTCTGTCGCTAGACTTTCCGCGTGTCCGACATTCCCAAAACCATGCGCGCCGTCGTTTATCGCGGCGTCAACGACCTGCGCGTCGAGACCGTGCCCGTCCCGCGCACCGGCGCGGACGAACTGCTCGTCAAAGTCGCCGTCTGCGGCGTCTGCCCGACCGACATCAAAAAAATACGATACGGCACCGTCCCGCCGCCGCGCATCTTCGGCCATGAAACCGCCGGAACCATCGTGAAAACGGGCGCGCGCATTAAAAATTTCCGCGTGGGCGACCGCGTGGCCCTCCATCATCACGTTCCCTGCATGGACTGCCATTTCTGCCGTCATCGCGCGTTCGCCCAGTGCGAAACCTACAAGCGCACCGGCATCACCGCCGGATTTGAACCGGCGGGCGGCGGCTACGCCGGATACGTCCGCGTCATGGATTTCGTCCTGCCCGGTGTCGTGAAGATTCCCGCAAAAAATTCCTTCGAGGAAGGCGCGATGCTCGAACCCGTTAACACCGTGCTTAAAGCCGTTCGCCGGCTGAAACTTTTGCGCGGCGACAAAGTTCTCGTCGCAGGGCAGGGGCCGATCGGTTTGATGTTCACGCGCCTGCTCCAGATTGCCGGAATGAAAGTCATCGCCACCGACCTGCTCGCTTCGCGGCTGAAGCTAGCCAAAAAATTCGGCGCCCACCGGACCTGTCTCGCTTCCGATTTGCCGTCACTCGTCACCCGTCACCCGTCACCCGTTGACGCCGCCGTCATCGCCGTTCCCTCCGACGCCGCCGTGACGCAAGCCCTGCAACTCGTGCGCGGCGGCGGACAGGTTTTGTTGTTCGCCCACACAAAACGCGGCACTGCGATGCAACTTGATCCAGCTTCCGTCTGCCTTGATGAAAAAGACCTGCTCGGCAGCTACTCGTCCGATTTCACCCTTCAGCGCGAAGTCGCCCGGCTTGTTTTTTCTCGCCGACTCGACGTGCGCCCGTTGATTTCCCATCGCTTTCCGCTGGAACAAGCCGCCGCCGCCGTTGCCTTGGCCGCCAAACCCGCCGCCGACTCGCTGAAAATCATCGTCAGCGTGGCAGCCAGATAAGACCGCAGGAGACGGAATGACGAGCCTCAAATCAGACGAAAACAGGCCAAAATCCCGCCAGCTTCGGCTCCTGCTGGAAAAATCCATGATTTTATGTTACATTTTGAAGGCGGTATGCCGTGCCGGACTTATGATTCCATCAAAAACCATTGAAAACACTGGAGATTTTTGCAGGTTGGCGGTCAAAAACACGTCCTTAAAAACGTTCAAAAAAATCTCAAAAAAAAGTTGACACCCGCCCTTGTCTCTGGGATATTGACGCCACACACGGTAACAAAAAATACAGAAATTATGAGAACTAAAACACTACTGATTGCAATTGCTGCGCTTGTCGCAGCCGGAGTTGTCACTTCAAAAGCCCAAGTCTATTCGGCCAACGTCGTTGGATACGTGAATACGGTTCTGCCCGGTTCAAGCGCGTTTTCTATGATTTGTAATCCGCTCGATGCCGGGACAAACGCGGCGGAGAATTTGATTTCCTGCCTTGATTCTGGTGACACGATTTATCTTTGGACCGGCAACGGGTATTACTCATCCACTTATTATGGTGGACCAGACGGATACCTGACTGCTCCTATGGATTGGGTTGACCAGAATAACGTCACAACCAATTCTCCCAACATTCCGCCGGGAATGGGTTTCTTTTACTCGACCCAGTCAGGCGATCAGGAAACCAACACCTTCACCGGCGTGGTTCGTACTACCAACAATATTGCCTTGCCCGGCAGCAGTGCATTTTCTCTTGTAGCCTCAACCGCTCCGATTGGCGGCTCTTTGGAAAGCACAAATTTCGGTCTGCCTCTTGATTCAGGCGATACGATTTATATTTGGACCGGCAACGGGTATTACTCATCCACTTATTATGGCGGTGGAGACGGATACCTTGATCCTCCGTATGATTGGGTTGACCAAAATAACGTTACGACCAATGCGCCGGTTGTGGTTCCTGGTCAGGGCTTTTTCTACTCGACCCAGTCAGGCAATGCTGAAACATGGAATCAAAACTTCATAGTGCAATAAAACCGAACCCTAAGTAACAACAAATAATCACAGAGAAAATTATGAAAAAAATACTCACAATCATCGGTTTGGTGTCAGTGACGACACTGCTCCATGCTCAAGGCTATGTTGAATGGGCTGGCACTTCAGCCGCCATTTCAACCAATACGGGCACGTTCTTGCTGGCCGGAGGCGAGACGAGCGGCGTAAATGGAAAGACTGCTTCGTCTGTTAGCCAATCCTATGACTATGCATTGCTCTGGGCAGCCAGCACTCCAAGTGGTGGCACTCAGGCGACAAATGCAGGATGGAACTTGGCGGAGGTGTCCGGTGCTCCTCTTAGCGCGGATTTGGCAACCAATTATGCTAATCCTGGTGCTCTGGAAGGCATTGGCGGCACTGGCGGCACTAACTTCATTGGTATGAACGCTTCAGTCACTTATAGTGTGATGATTGTAGGCTGGTCAGCCAATTTGGGCAGCAGCTGGCTTACGGTGTCTAATGAGTTGTATACTGGTGATTGGACGCTGCTTAGTGGCACTATGGGCTTCTTTGGAGAAACAGGTGTTGGCACTATGACACCTACTGCTACACCGGCTGGTCAACCTGGTCCATTTGGAGGAAGTGCGTTTGCGAATGGTTCCTTGGTGCTGTATGAAGTTCCCGTTCCGGAACCGGCCACAATCGCTTTGGCTGGCCTTGGTGGCTTGTCCATGCTGTTGCTCCGCCGCCGCAACAAGGCTTAATCGGTTTGTTTTCATCAAAGCCGCCCTGGAAACAGGGCGGCTTTTTTATTTCTTAAAGTCGGTAGGGCAAAGCTGCCGCTTTGCCCAAACTAATCCTTTATTTTCCATCGCATTTTTATTTATCTCAATTGAGACGTCCGACATTCCTTTTCGCGAACCGGGCCGCCACACTCCGGCAAAAGGCGTCCATATTTCTCTCGGCGGGGCGAACTGGGTATTTCTCATCAGAACGCTGGATTGGCTTTTGGAAAGATCGTCTCGCCAAAATAAATTCAGAAGCCGGAATATTTCAATCCGGCGGTTTTCATCATCGCTTGCGCGACGATGAAAGCTACGCGCAGAAATGGCAATATGTGCAGGAAAATCCGGTGCGACAAAATCTCGTGAAACAACCGGAGGAATGGCCATATTGTGGGCGTGTGCATGAAATTCATTGGTGATGCAAACAATTGGGCGGCGCGGCAGCACCGCCCTACCACAAAGCAAAGCTGTCGCTAAATTGGCCAGGCAAGGTGCTTCTTCGCCCTACCATCAGTAAAAATTCTTCGCGTCCTCAACGTCTCTGTGCTTAAATCAATCTGGTTGGCGCATTCGTCTATCGGCTAGGACGTGGCCTTCTCAAGGCTGAAAGAGGGGTTCGATTCCCCTATGCGCTACCAATCTTGATCTCACTCGATAAAGCCAAAGCCTTGCGAGTTTTCGGGCTTTCGCAAGATGCCGTTTCAACAGCGGTGGTGGCGGATTGCTTACCATGATGCCGGGATTTGTGTCTTGTCAGTATCGGGCAACGATTTCAATTGCTGCACTGCACCGAGTCTGGGAGATGACAACAATTCGGTCAAACAACGTCGATTGCCTGCAGAAAAGCGCGCAGGCTGGGAGTGATTTTCTTTAATTCTTGTTCGCTTCGGGGTCGGGTTACGGTCAGTGTGATGACCCGCTTTGTCATTCAATGAATAGCGAACGTTCCAGAACTGGTGGATGGTGGATTGCTCGAGCCGTCATAGAATGTTGAGAAGAAAGTTCCATCGCCGGCATCCGTGAACGTGGTCTGGAAGTAGGTGGTGCTGTTGGTCAGGACACCGCCGCTGAAATTCAACTGCACCATTGCGCCAATCAAACTGTAAGTCGTGTAAGTATAAGTACCGGTTGAAACACCCGGATTGTCCGACCCTGTCTCTGTTTGTGTGAATGTGCCATCCCCGTTTAACATCACGACATCCACCACTCCCGCGCTGTTGGTGCAATCAAACGTCAGACCCGCCGGTGAAGCCGGAACCAGGTTCGTTGCCGCCGACAGGCTTATGGTCGCAATATAGTTGCTGCCCAAGTCGTCCTGGTTGGTGAACAGGCAGAAATCCGGCGCGACGAACGTCAAAAACACCGCGCGGCCATCGTTGGTGACGGTGGGCGGATTCGAATAATTGATTTCCAATTGCGCCGTGTTCGCGCCCAGCTTGGTGTAGGTGTAACCGCCCGCGCCATTATTGTTGTTCGTGTCCTCCGCCGTCTGGCTGAAGGTGGTTGCGTCCAGACTCAGCAGGAACGGACTTCCCTCCTGCGTTACCAATCCGTTGGTTCCCGCCAGTGACGCCGGCGCATTGCCGCCGGCCGATTGCGACAGCCGGACAAACACGCCCTCATCCGTATTCGTCGGCTCATCCGAATTGTCAAAGGTGGTGATGAAGAAATCGCCGTAATTGGTCGTCGCGAATGTCAATTCCAGATAATTCGTCGCGGGCGATCCCTTGATGACGATCATTGCGCCGACTGGACTATATTGCTTGGCGGTATAAGTCGCCGTTTCCACCTGTCCATTTGAATTGGTGATGGTGATTGAGTTGATATTGAAGGAAAAGGAAGTCTGCTTGCCGGCTGAATCAACGACGATGGCCTTGACGCCACTGAATGACGCCGGCCCCAGTTTCGCCGATGCCGAGAAAGTGATAACGCCCATGTCTGCACCGTCAGTCTCATTGGAAAAGGTGCAGATGTTGTTGCTGGTGAACATCAGGAACACCGAAGCGCTGGCACCGGTGATGGTGGGTGGCGACGTGTAGTTGATGACCAGTTGGGCGGTGTTGGTGCTCAACTTGGTGTAAGTGTAAGCGCCGACGCCATTGTAGTTGTTCGTGTCCGTCGAACTTTGGCTGAAAGTGTTCGTCCAGAAGCCGTCATAAAAAGTGTTTTGGTCCTCCGGTGTGATGACCGCCACCAAGCCATTCAACGAACCCGGTGCCCAATCTACTGTCACATAAACGAACTTCACGATGTTCGTCTTTGAAACATTGCCGCTGGAGTCGACGGCGTAGGCTTGAAGCGTGTTGGTTCCCGGTGTCAGCGTGACGCTGGCCGTCCAGTTGGCCCAGTTGTTGGGGCTCACCGCATTGCTCCAGCCCGTGCTGTTCAGCAAATAAAACACATTGGTCACGCCCACATTGTCTCTCGCCGTGCCGGTGACGTTGAACACATCGTTGCTACAGCGCTGGTTGGCTGTGGGCGAAGTGATCGTATTGGTCGGTCTGGCCGTGTCCACGAAGTTTGCGACGAAGGTGAGATTCGACTCCATCGCGAACTTCAGGGTGGCTTTGTTGGTGAGGACGTTGCCAAGACCATCGGTCCAGTTGGTGAATCCAAAACCGGTTTTCGCCGTCGCGGTCATCGAATAGTTGACTCCGATCTGGAGTAACACGCCATTATAGGCGGGGGAGATACTGCCTTCGCCGTTGGTGCTGACCGTCAGCACCGCGCTCAACACATAAACGAACTTCACGATGTTCGTCTTTGAAACATTGCCGCTGGTGTCCACCGCATAGGCTTGAAGGGTGTTCGTCCCCGGCGCGAGCGCAACGCTGGCCGTCCAGTTGGTCCAGTTGTTGACACTCACCGCATTGCTCCAATATGTATTGTTCAACAAATAGAATACATTGGCCACGCCCACGTTGTCCTTGGCTGTGCCGGTGACGTTGAACACATCATTGCTCCAGCGCTGATTGGAAGTCGGGCTGGTGATGCTCAACGTTGGCGGGGTGGTGTCAGGGACAAACACAGTCAGAATGGCGTTGGAACTGGCCGTGCTGCCGAATGGATTGCTGACGACCATAAAATAAGCTCCATCGTCCGTCGTCGCTGCGTTATTGATGGTTAGCGTGTCAGTGGTGACGCCGGAAATGCGCGAGCTGGCCACCAGCTTGGTTGAACTTTTGAACCATTGATAGGTCAGTGGCGTTGTGCCGGAAGCGGATGCAGAGAAGGTTGCAGTCGTTGCCAGCGTCACAGTTTGATTAGTTGGCTGGCTGCTGATGGAGGGCGGCGTGATGCTGGATTCCGGCATGGGGATGACGCTCACGTTGTCGAGGACGAAGAAATTTCTGTCGTTACGGAATCCAAACTGCAACGTGGCGATGTTGGTCGAGGCTTTGACGATGAATTGCATATTGCTCCAGCCGAAGGTACCCATGTCCAGTTGGTTGAAAATGACGTTTGTGGAAGCGGAGTTGGTGTTCCATTTGACGAGGAATTGATTGGGAGTGGAGCCCGAGGGATTTTTCAGCCAAAAGGAGAGCAGGTAATACTGACCCGCGCGCGTGGGCAGGGTTTGTGAAAGATAGGCGAGATCGGAAATTTGTCCCAAGGCGGCAAAATAATTTCCCGCAAACGGCGCGTAAGACGTATAGGTTCCGTCATCCACCAAATTGTCATTATAAATGGACGAGCCCCCAGAAAGTGTCCAGTAGCAGAAATCGCCCGCTTCGAATCCGCCGTCCTGCACCAATTCTTGATTCACCTGCAGAGTGAATTGCCGGAGCTGTCCTAGGCCGCTGCTCAAGTTCGTGAACCACAGGTTGGCCGTGTAAACGCCCGTCGGGAGAAGGTCGGCCGCAGGATTGAGTGACAGCGAAATGGAGGTGGCTCCGTTGCCCGCCGTCAGGGTGCCGCTACTGCTTGATACATCCAACCAGACTGAAGTATTGCCGAGCGACCAGTTAAAGGCGGGTGTTCCGGTATTGGTCAGCGAAAGCGTCTGCGTTGAAATGGTAAATGGTCCGCCGGCCGGGCCGTTGGCGACCGCACCTCTTCCGGGTGTGATCTGGAAACCGTCCGGCTGCGTCAGGGCGATGATCAGGCTGCCGCCGGAAGGACTGCCCCAACCCGTGCAAAGATCATAGCCCGGCACGGCGAGATACTCGGCCGCGTTGTTATTCGTGTTGTTGCCAACCGTGATGTCGTCAAAGCAGGCCGCGTAACCGGAGTTCGTGCCGATGTGATAGAGTGCCGGGTTGACGAAGCCAATGGTCGGCAAATCGGCTGTCACGGCCTGTTGATTCGCGAGCGCCGCGAAGCCCGCCCACAATGGCGCGGCGCAACTGGTGCCGCCGGTGGTTTCCTGCTGGCCGTTGTCAGCCACGATGAAGACGTTATCCGCCACCATGGCGACGTCCGGACTGTTGCGTTTGGTGGTCGATCCCTTATTGGAGGACATATTGATGCCCTGTTGCCATGATGGAATGTTGTAGCTGGCGCTGCCGGAACTGACGCCGCCGCCGCTGCTGTTTAAGCCTGGCCCGTCCTGGGCATTCCAAACCGTCTCCGACAACCAAGAAGAGCTCGGGCCAGCGGTAGCAAGCACGGTTCCACCCACCAGCGTGGTATACGGGTCGTCATCCGGCGCCGTGATGGCTCCGGTTGCTGCGCCGGTGTCGCCGGAGGCATCAAAGAAGGACTGTCCTTGGGTGGCAAATTCCATGAAATAGTTGTCCATCGCACTTCGCTGAGCTGACGTGATCGGGCCAAAATCCCAGGAACAGCTGAATTGTTTGATAAGTGTATTGGTGGACATGGCTTCCAGCACGTCGTTGGGTTGTCCGTATGGGCCAGCTTCAAAGACCATCACATTCGATAGGCCGGGCGCCATGGAAATTGCCATCTCAATGTCCAGGGCCACCTCGCTGTTGCCGCTGTTGCCGCCCGTGGTGGGAATTCCATTGAACCCATCCAGCAAGACAGTTTGCAGCGGAACATTCGGCACGCCCGTCTGGCTCTCGTATGACGCGATGTCTCCCGCGTAATAACCGTCGAACTCCACCAAGCCGACCATCTGACCGGTTCCCGTCAGCAGGACGCCTGGCGCATAAGCTGCCCGATAATCGAACCCTGCCAGATTACCGTTCGGACCGGAGCCAATTATTTGTGCCGTGGCTTTCGCTGAAATCTTCAACGGAGCGCGCCGGAGATTTTTCGGATGCGGCCGGGCGAAATTATCCAAGCCGCCAATATACAAAATCGGGATGTTTGTGCTGACCGATGGTTCGGTATCCGGCGCAAAAAAAGTTCGGAATTCTGTCGGGTGCGCATATGTTCGCATCGTCACCTGTAGCGCGCGCTCAATGTTCGTGACGGGTGCGTTGACTTCCAGAAGCGTCCGGTTGGAATGGCGTGCGGTGACGGTGAAACCGCTTGAGGTCGCCCAAGCAATGACCGCCTGATAGTCCTGCTCTGTGGGTCCGAACCGGGTGTCAAACTCTTCCGGCGTGAGGTAGTGGTGGTATAATGGGCTTGCGGAATCATAGAGCGCACCAAGGAGATTCGTGAGCGCATCTAGGTTGTGCAAAGGCAGGTTGATGGACAGCTTCAGCCGAATCGAACCGCTCAGGCGGCCTGACGGTTGCAAACCGGGGACCACCGCCGGCAGGTGGCCGGGCAGAAGCGTTCGTTGAGATGCTTGCGCCGATGCCAAAAAGGCGGAAACCATAAGGACGGAGGCCGAAATCCGGAAAAATTTCTCCAAACGCTTCTCAAGGTGCATCAGGCACAAGTTAATCGCGAACAGTCATGGGCGCAATTCGTAACGCACCGGCATTGGACGTACTATTAGGAATTACACAACGCACAATCCAAAGTCGTTCAGGACTCTTCTGGCGGCAAATTTAGCCCGCTAAATCCCTGAACATTTCGATTAGTGTAGTTGCGACTATGCTGCGAGTCTGGCACAAAGCAGTGACAGCAGATGATACGCCCTCTGTTCATCATCGGTAATAAACGTTCCGGAACCTCCCAACTGGTGCGGGTCTTGAACTTGCATCCGCAGATTTTCATATCCCATGAGTCGGATATCGCCTGGATTTTGTATCAACTTCATCACGACCAGCCGTTTCGCGCACATATTTGGGATTCAGATCGGGGGATGAGCCTGACACTGGAGATTTCCAGACATCTGCTTCGTCGCGAGGCGAGTCCCTTGGAGAATTTTGTTGCGGTGCAGATGGCGGTTATGGAAAAGGGCAATCAATGGCTGCCAGCGCAAAAAAAAACCGGCTTGAAATGGATCGGTGACAAGAAACCTATGCAACATACAGACTCGGAGTTGCTGAAATTTCTCCTGCTGCACTTTCCCGAAGCACGGTTTCTGCACATTGTCCGGCATCCCTTCGAGGTGGCGGCAAGTTCCGACCGGTTCAACCAGACGCCGGACGGAGATTTCTGGCTGGGTTTGTCATCGGAGGAGAAAGTGGAACGATGGGCCTTCCACGAACAACAGGTTTTGCAACTCCGCAAAACTTTGCCTGATCGCGTTCATAGCCTGCGCTATGAAGATTTATGCCGCGAAACAGAGAAGGAATTGTCGCGTGTGTTCCAGTTTTTGCAATTGGAACTTGATCCGCATACGCTCCGGGAAGCCGCCCGTCAAACCCGCCCATTGGTTCGCGCTATCCCGACATTGAGATGTTCTGCGGATGCGATGCGCATTGCCGCCGTGTATGGTTATGATCTTCAGCGCCAAACCGGCTGGCTTCGGGCGTGGGCGCAGAACGTTTACTGGCGCGCGACAAAAAAATTGAGAGGCTAAAGAAATAATGCATCCGGTTGTTTTTAATGTATTCGAAGAAATCTGCCGCGCCAATGAGGTTCGTGGAGCCGTTCTCGAAATCGGCGCGACTCCCGATGATTCGACACTGTTGAATCTTCCTTCGCTGGCTGGTGCCATCGAGAAAATAGGGATCAACAAAATGGGTGGATTCCATTTCAAAGATTTCAGCATTCTGAAGGGCGACGCCAATGACATGACCTGTTTCCCGGATCAGCGCTTTGACGCGGTGTTGTGCAATGCCGTGTTGGAGCATGATCGTTTCTTTTGGAAAACCTTGGCGGAGATTCGGCGGGTTGTTCGTGTGGGAGGATTGGTGGTCATCGGCACACCCGGTTACCGGCAACTGCCTTTCGAAAAAAAACTTCGCCGTTTGCTCGCCAAATTTTCCCGGTTTTCCGGGCATCCGGATGGCTGGCCATTGCAACATTCCACCCTCACCCTGGGCACTCACAATTTTCCAGGGGATTACTATCGCTTCAGCGAGCAAACATTTCGGGAAGTTTTTTTTGAAGGGATGACAGAAGTCGTGATTCGAACGGTTCTTGTTCCACCGCGGATCATCGGTGCTGGCGTTCGCGCCAAAATCTTACTTGATCCGGTCAATGGACAAATTCATTCAGCAAGGCCGTCCATTGTTTAGCCCAGCGCGCAATGGAATAATTTTGCACGACATATTCGCGTCCGGCGCGACCGAATGCCGCACGCAATGTTTCCTGCTCTGCCAACCGTTGAATGACCCGCCGCCAATCGTCCGAATCCGCCGCCCAAAAGCCCGTCACGCCATCCGCGACAAGTTGACGGTTCACGCCAATGGGCGTGGCAATCACCGGAAGCCCGGCGGCCATGTATTGCAGCAATTTTGCCCCGCATTTGGCCGTCTGATAAGGATTGTCCTGCAAAGGCATGATGCCAATGTCCATGTGATCCGCGATTGATTTTTCCACGGCGGGCGACCATTTCAAAAAACGCGACCATCCGATGTCTCGCAAAAAGCATGGAGCTTCGTCGGAAATCACCACAAGCTCAAACGGCATCCCGATGCGGATTTCAGCCAACACGTTTAGCAACGGCAACAGCGTCTGTTCGATGGACATGGAACTGCCCAGCCAGCCGACGCGCAACAGACCGTTCAATCTGTAATCCGTTCGGGCACGATACAAGCCTGTGTCAATCGCAGTGGGTATGATGACACAGCGGTGGGAGGATTTTGAAAGTTCATCGGCGAGAATTTTATTCCCACACACTACAATTTGCGCCCGTTGGCAAAGTTCAAGAAGCCTCTCCCGTCCAGAACCGAGATATAATGCATCATCAATGTCCAACACCATTGGATTGGGCGCTTTCAGAAATGGCCAGCGGCTTACGGGCAATTCGCGGCTGATAATGATCGGTTCATTCGGATGAAGTTTGCGAAGCGCCGCCACGGCCCGCGCGGTTTGCCAGCCGCGATGCAGACGCCGGGTCGTGCGCTTCCACCGAGAACCAGATTGTGGCAGCACTTTCCCCATGCCAGAATTGAAATGATGAATCCTCAAATTCCAGCCGAGCCAGAGAAACTGATCCGCGTAAGCGGCTATGCGCAGCCGCGAGGACGGGTGGTTGACACCCAGTGCAAACGCAAGAACTTGTTTCATGCCGGAGTGGTTTTGCCGGACAAAATGCCGGGATAAAGCGCCTCTAATTTTTGGAATTGATGCTCTTGATTGATTGTTGGCGCCAACTGCCGCGCCGCCGTGCCGAACTGATTTCGCAATTTTGAATCCAAAAGTCGCCGCAAAAATTCCGCCAATCCTTTCGCATCATCCGGCCTGTTCAAAACCAGCCCGTTGATTCCGTTGTTGATCAAATCCGAAGAACCGTCAAACCGGCTCGTGACCACCGCGCAACCGGCGGAGAGGGCTTTCAAAGTCGAGAGACTGCCGGCATCGTGGTAAGTCGGGTGCAGGAAAATGTCCGCTGCCTGATAATAATCATCAATTTTTTCCACCCAGCCTGCCAACTTGCAACAATCGTGAAGATTGTGCCGCTGGATGTATTGTTGAAATGCCCCGTCCTGATTGTGCCCCGTAACGATCACCAGAAATTTTTTCCTGGTCTCCTCATCAAGGAATGATAAAGCGCGAAGCACCGTCATCACTCCCTTCAGATAAAAATTGGTGGTGGTGACCAGCACAAGCAGGCGATTGCCGACATCCAGTTTCTGACGCAATCGCTGGATGGCTTCCGCGCTTGAGGGAGCCGGCACGCGGATGCCGTTGGGAATAATGATTGAATTCTTGCAACCTAATTGCGCGAAGTCAGAAGCAACTTTTTGAGAACAGGCGACGAGCAGCTGATGTTGCCGGTGTTGGCGCAACTGTAATCGCACATCGCGCCACAGACGGATGTGCCAGAATCGGCGGAGACGCAGCGTCATGGGGTAAGCCCGCAATTGGCGATACCAGTTGTGGATGAGCGAGCCCATTAATGGATGAAAAACGTCGGACGCCAGAAGGCAGCCGGTGTCATGCACGATGTCGACGGGATTATCTTTCACCAGCTTTTGCAAGGCGACGGCGCGTTTCCAGGAATTTTTCGTGTGTTGCGAGGTCGGCAATGTCAGCAAGGCGAATGTTTCGGGTACAGACGTCTCCGCCCGTTCGCAAACCACGCAAACATGATGCCCGCGATCCAAAAGCCATAGCGCATAATTTCGCAACCACTCGGATGCTCCTCCGCGTTCCGGCTGGTAAATACCGATGGCCAGAAGGATGCGGAGACGATTTTCAGACGGTTGCATATTTGAGGCTTCGCCGCAGAAGTTCATCGGCGGCGTCTGCCACCTCCTGCCAGGAGACTTGTTGAAGACACCAAGCTGTCTCGGAGCGCGACTTCGTGTGGATGCATCTCCAGTTGCAGCCGGCACAAGGCACCGGCAGATAAAGAACTTTTGTCAACAAAGTGGTTTCGCGCGGATAGGGAAAATACCTTGCCGGAAGACCGCTGCCGCCGACCGCAATGGTCGGCCGGTTGAGTGACACGCCAAGGTGATAGGTGCCGCTGTCGTTTGAAATCACCAGTTCGGAATGAGCCAGCACATTTGGAAGATCTTCGGTTGGGATTTGGCCGCAAAGGTCAACAAGATCGGGATTGGCACCGGCGTCATCAGGCCAATGTATGGTGGAATGATTTTTTTTATCACCGATGAGGACAACGGTCAGCTTGTGTTGCGTTGCAACTTGCCGGGCTGCCCGTAAGAAGTTTTCCAATGGCCATGAACGTCTCATGTCGGATGCGTTTGGGGCAACCACAATATACGAAGCCTTGGGGAGAACCACGGTGCCGAATTCTTGGCCGTTTTCCGTCAGCCGCCACGGCTTTGAAGAAATGGGCAGTCCCATCCCGGCCATAAATTCAGCATACCGTTCCAACTCATGCATGGGCTCGCGCTGCGGCACGATAATCTGTGTGTAAAAACGGTCGCCGAACCATCGCTCTTTCGGAATGATGAAAGGAGAATGGCCTGCGCTGCCAATTTTTTCATCAGCGCCGGTCGCTCGAACCAGACAGTCTTCCACTCGAAACATGCGATTGAATGTCGGTTGCACTGCGAGGACAAAACGACCGGCCACAGCCTTGAGAATTGCCGCGCGATATGCGAACTGGCGGGTGAAACGGTGCCGGTCAATTCCTTCCACCTGATCCACGTCAAAATGGCGGCGAGCAAACTCGACCCGCGCCGGATGCACAAACAAAACCGTCCACAAACCTCGCGAACGCAGATGGCCGGTCAAACGTGCTATGGCGTGTCCGGCCAGCAGCAGGTCGCCCAAACCATGCAGGCAAAAGATGGCGCCTTCCCGCCTTTGGAATTTTTTCCGGCAAGCCAAAAGAACGATTGAGTCAAAACACACCAGCAACCCGGCGCGCAGCAGCCGAATCGAACGATCCAGATGATTACGAAGTTTTGATTTCACAAACAATGCCGCCACTGATTAGTAAGACTTTCGGCCAAACCATATTGAGGCCGCCAGCCAAGGTTAAGCATCCGCTCGGGGTTGCCAACACTATGCCAGAGCGTGTTTGGCGATTTCTCGCCCGGTATGATTTCAACTTCCACATCCGTCAAACGGCCAATGGCATTGGCGACAAATTCCACGGTTTGACCTTTGCCGGTACAAACATTCACCACCGACGGGGGTTTTGGCGATTCAGCCAGTGTGACGAGTGCGTGAGCCACATCCCGCACGTCAATCCAATCGCGGACATGATTTCCAGAATGCACCCGCACCGGGCGCTCACCACGACGGATCCGTTCCAACAATGCGCCCACAAACTGATGGCTGCCCTGACCGGAGCCGATGGGATTGAACATGCGCGCCGTGATCACGTCCAGACCGTTTGTTGCAAACCGGCAGGCTGCGTCAAATTGTTCGCACTTTGCGCGACCGTAATCCGAAAGCGGGCGTGGAGCGTCGGTTTCGGATGAGCCGCTGGTTTCAGGTGAATTTCCGTATTCGGCGGCGGAACCGAGCATCACAACGCGGCATGATGGTTGTTCGGCCTGCACCGCCTCAAGAATCATCTTGGTGCTGCGAGCATAGAAATCCAGCAACCCAGAATTTTCGGTCGCCGGTGAATGTCCGATGGCGTTTAGCAGGATGGATGGTTGCAATTTTCGCAGGAGCGCGCGGAATTTATGGCCATCAAAAACATCAATCGTGTGATGGGATTTTCCGATAGCAGCAGTCGGCAGTGAAGCCGACTGGTCGGCTCCCACAACTTGCCGTCCGCAAGCTTTGAGATGAGAGATTGTGGCGCGGCCAATAAAACCAGATGCCCCCAGTACCAGCCAACGAGCAACATCACGGTCTTGCGGATATGAACAATCCAACGTTTTCACGTTTCTTGTGCGGGAGGTATCTTGGGCCGGCCAGCCATGCAGAACTGGTCTTGATTCTTTTCAAACACCTCATGCGCGGCTTCATAATCATCCCGGCGTCCGATGTCCAACCAGATGGCATCCGATTTGAAACAGGCGACCTTTTTTTTATGAGCCAGTAATTTCAACACGAGTTCCGGAAAGTCGAAATATTGGTTGGGTGGAATATATTCCAAAGCCCGCCGGTCATAGACGTAAATCCCCATGCTCACGGGATAGACGTATTCCGGCTTTTCAATGTAGTCCACGACTTCGTCACCTTGAAGTTGCAACACCCCGAGATCGATGTTGACCTGTTTTCGGTGGCTGGCGATCGTCAGCCACGCTCCGCTCTCGCGGTGAAAATTGATCAGGTGCAGGTAATCAATCGTCGTCAGGACATCGCCGTTCATCACGAGGAACGTCTCCGGCAAATCTGGAACCAAACGAAGCGAGCCGGCGGTGCCCGTAGGGTGTTCTTCATCCACAAACTCCAGATTGATCTGGCCGCTCAAAGTTTTGTGGGAGGCAAAAAAGGCGCGGATCAGTTCGCCAAGATGCCCCAAAGTCAACGTCACACTGACAAAACCGCTGGCAATCAGTTGGCGAACGATCACTTCCAGGATTGGAATGTTGCCCACCGGCACGAGTGGTTTTGGCAGGCCAGCCGTATAAGGGGCCAGACGTGTGCCACGGCCTCCGGCCAGGATCACGGCTTTCATATGGTGTATTCCTCGGGGCGGTATAATTCCGCATGATTCCGCATCCACTCAATGGTCCGGTTCAGTCCTTCCCGAAGCGGCACGGTTGGACGCCAGCCTAACATTTTTTCCGCCTTGCCATTATTGCTGACCAATCGCTGCACCTCGCTGGCGGAAGGGCGGATGCGTTTCGGATCGATGATGAGGGTTGGAGCAATTCCAAGCAGGTCGAAAATGATCTTTGCCAATTCATGAATGCTGACGGCTTCACCGGTCCCGAGATTAATCACCTGACCAATCACATTGTCAGCTTCAGCGGTGCGGATAAATCCTTCGACTGTGTCAGAGACAAATGTCATGTCACGAATCGGATCCAATGAGCCAATTCGCACGGAGTCTCCGTTGAGCGCTTGGGCGATGATGTTGGGTATCACCGCCCGGGCTGACTGGCGTGGGCCGTAAGTGTTAAACGGCCGCACAGTGACGGCTGGCAGCGCATATGAACAGACAAAACTTTCGATCAATTTGTCGGCGGCAATCTTGGAGGCCGAATAAGGCGATTGTCCCTGCAGCGGATGTTCTTCATCCACCGGCGTGTAGCGGGTCGTGCCATATACTTCGCTGGTCGAGGTGTGCACAAACCGTCTCACACCGGTCTTACGGGCAGCTTCGGCAAGATTTAGCGTACCAGCCACATTAGTCTGAACATACGATGCCGGAGACTGGTAAGAATAGGGAATGGCAATCAATGCCGCCAGATGGAATACGATTTCACAACCGTCCAGCGCTTCGCGAACCAGAAACGGATCCGTAATATCACCGAGCACAACTTTCAGGTTCGGTGGCGTCCGGCGACGGTGCGTTTCCAGCCAGCCCCAGTCGGCCCGACTGTTGTAGCGAATTAACGCCGTGACATGCAGGTTGCGTCGCAGCAAGGCTTCCACCAAGTGGCTGGCTATAAAGCCGCCTGCTCCGGTTACAAATACTCTTGTTACCATGATGGTTTTCCCGCTAGTGACGGCAACGGAACAGATCTATTTGAAACCACCATTTCGTTCCACCGCTAACGGCTTGTTAGGCTGCGGATATGCGTTTTCTTCCAACATAAAAACCAATAAAAGAACCAATCCTCAAAAAATAGAAATAGTCCGACTCTACAAAAAAGCCAATACAAATCCCAAATGCGACAGATAAAAAACGCCGTTGTGCATAAGAAAGCAGATAATTCAACGGTACAGAGCGATCCACAACATCGCGCATTGTCTCACGACGAGAATTGAGCCGTGTTGGAACCGCGATGTCAGTGGCGGTGCTTGGGAAGATTGCGGTTGCCGCTGGACTTCAGCAACGGCCGCTGCGAGGTGTGCATCACCGGTGGACGCGAATCTTGAAGCCGTGAATTTTCCCGGTGCGATGATGACGGACGCTTCGGGTCCGGACGAGCCGTCGGCGAACGGTTGGTGAATGGCCGTGAGGGCGACGGACGCGGTCCGGTTGGTTTGCGCATCTCGACAGCGAGGCAGAAGTCCACCTGTTTTTTGAACTTGTCCACTTTTGCCACCTGCACGGTGAGTTTGTCGCCGAGCCGGATTACGCGGCGCGTGCGGCGGCCGACCAGATTGCGCCGCATTTCATCAAACACATAAAAGTCGTCTTCCACCAGCGACAAAGGCACGAGACCGCTCATCGCCAATCCGGGTACGTCCACAAAAAAGCCAAAGTTCCGCACGTCAGTCACCAGCGCGGGATATTTTATCGGCTCACCGGATTCCAATTGCGCTTTCAGAAACGCGAATAATTTCACGTCCTTGCTGTCGCGCTCGGCGTCGGCGGAGTTGCGTTCCGTGACGGAAATGTGTTCGGCGATTTCCCTGAGCGCGGATTCCTTTGCCGGGTTCTTGTCAAACAACGCGCGATGTACCACGAGGTCGGCATAGCGGCGTATGGGCGACGTGAAATGTGTGTATTTCTTTTTCGCCAGACCGTAATGGCCGAGCGGTTCCACCGAGTAACACGCCCGCATGAGAGATTTCAGAAACCCGATTTTGAGCGCCGAACCGATGGGCAGCGTGTCAAGTTTCTGCAACAGCTTTTGCACTTCGGCGGGGTGGCTTAAATTGCCGCATTGAACCTGGTGCGCCAAAACTTCCTGCCGGTATTCCTGCAACCGCCGCGCGTCCGGCTCCTCGTGGACGCGGTAAATCGCCGGCGTCCGCAGACTCATCAGGCGCGTCGCCACGGCTTCGTTCGCCAACAGCATATATTCCTCGATCAACTGGTGCGACACGTCGTTTTCATTCTTCTCGATGCGCAAAATTTTTCCGTGTTCGTCCAGCCGGATTTTTGTTTCTGGAAAATCCAAATCGAGCGAGCCGTTCTTGAACCGGTGCTTGCGGATTTTTTGCGCCAGCGCGTGCGTCTGATGCAGCATTTGCTCAATCGGATCGTCCGTCGGCTTGCGCTGCAAAATCTCCAGCACCTGCGCGTAGGCGAAGCGGCGCTGCGAATGGATGATGGCGGAATGAAACTTCGTGCTCAACACGCGGCCTTCATGCGACACCAGAAACTCTACGCACTTCGTCAGCCGGTCCACGTTCGGCTTGAGCGAGCACAGTTCGTTGCTCAACGCTTCCGGCAGCATCGGGATGACGCGATCCACAAGATAAGTGGAGTTGCCGCGTTTGCGCGCCTCGAGATCGAGCGCCGTGCCGGGCTTGACGTAATGAGACACGTCCGCGATGTGAACCCACAAACGCCATTGTTCCGGCGAAACTTTTTCGAGGCAGATTGCGTCGTCGAAATCCTTCGCGTCGTCGGGATCAATCGTCACCACATTGTGCGCGCGGCAGTCGAGCCGGCCCGCCAAATCTTTTTCGTGAACCACCGAGCCGATGGCGTGCGCTTCGGCCAGCATGGCCTTGGGGAAGTGCAGCGGCAAATTATATTGGCGCAGCACGGACAGCATGTCCACGCCCTCCTCGTCCGGCGCGCCGAGCACCTCGATGATTTCGCCTTCGGGATTGCTGTGGCGCGATTCCCATTCGCGCAATTCCACCACGACCTTGTCGCCCAGGTTCGCCCGGCGACCCATGTCGCGCGGCGGCGTCACATAGACATCGTGCGGGATGAGCGGGTCGTCGGGGATGACGTAGAGAAACTGTTTGCTCTGCTGCAGCGTGCCGACGATCTGTGTGCGCCGGCGTTCGAGAATGCGCACCACCGTGCCGGTCTCCGTGTCGCCGTCGCGAAAACTTTTCCGACGGACGTCGCGTCGCACGAGCACGCGGTCCTCGTGCAAGGCCGTGCCGGTGGCGCTTTCGGGAATGGCGATTTCCTTGAGCGTGGAATCGTCCGGCTGGAGAAAACCTTTGCCCGCGCGGTTCATGCGGATGCGGCCGGGAATCAGATCCGCCTCGCGCGGCAGGATGTAACAGTTGCCCTTGACGCGCGCGACCTCGCCGGTTTGCTCCAGTTTTTGGAGCACAGCTTGCAAGTCTTGCTGGCGGTTCGGCGACAAGTGGAGCAGACGCAACAGTCCCGGGACATCCGCCGGGACGTAATCCTTTTGTTCCAGCAACCGGATGATTTGGTCTCTCATGATTGTATTCCCAGTGTCTAATGGAATTTACAAACAACAGCGTAAGCGCGATGCGAGGGTAGTGGGAGGAAAAACGGTGGGAGGTGTCACGATTTAACAATGCCCGTGCGTATTCCTCTGCGAATGGAATTTCCTTCTTTGTGACATGGTGTCCTTATGGTTAAAATCATTCCACGAGCGTACCCGAACTTTGACCAAACATGAATTCATTCCAGATTATCTTCACGCCGACCAGCGCCGCCGAACTGGCGCGGATGCCGAAGGAACTGCAACTGCAAATCCTCGGCGAGTTTCGCGGCCTGCCGCAGCAGGTTCGCGGCGCGGGATTGGAGGATTTCGGCAAGCTGGAGCAGGCCGGTCGGACATTGCACCGCTTTCGCGTGGGAGATTATCGTGTTTATTTCGAGCGTCACGATCTGGGCGTGCTCGTGCATCGCATCTTGAGCCGTCACACGTTAAAGGATTTTCTGTTCCGTTCAGGTCTGAAAACCGGCGAGGACGAGGCGCTTCAGGAAAATCCAAAATTCTGGGAACTTATCGAATCGGCCAAGGGTCGGTGAGCCGGTTGTTGCTGCCGGTTTTCCGCAGTATCCATTACTTCAAGGCATTGGAGGTGGAGGCATGATTTTATATGCGGGGTTGCCATCTTCCCTGTATTTTTCCGTTTGTGCTGCAATAATGACGGCATTTTCTGCCGCTGCCTCCGGTTGGCTGGCATCCATGCCGCGTGTCGGGACGGCTCGCAAATTTGAGCTGTCATCATTACCGCCAATGGAATTGTCACTGCCATTTCCATTGTTGCGGTTGCGTCCGCCAAAATTTCCGCCGCGATTGCCGAAGCGGCCAAAGCCGTTGCCGCCGGGCGTGTTTGCCGGAGAGGCAAAATTTTGAAACGGCGTTGACGCTGGCATGGGCGTGGTGCTGGCGACCGCGTTCGCCAATGGAATTTTCTGGACGACGCCGTGATTGTCAAAGGTCACGATGCTGGCCTTTTGGTCGATGTGCGTGACTTCGATATCGTCCTGCCGCTGACCTTCGGCAAGGATGTAAGATTCGTCACCGGCGGGTTTTCCGGCCTTGATCGCGCCGGATACTTTGAACAGCACTTGCAGATGTCCGAAGATGGACATGATGCCGTTGGGCGTGATTTTGGCGGGCGGCTCTGGAGCCTGCGTGTTGTCGTCCACCACAATCGGGTTCAAGCCGAAAACATTCCGTGCAACGACCGGTGCATAGGGATTTCCGGGCAGCACGACATCGTCCGCGCGCAACCCGGCGTTCAACACCAGCCCGCCCGCGAGGCAAACCGCAATTTTTCCGGCCCGTTTCATGTTTCAAATATATCGCGCACTGACAAAGAAACAAACACCGCGGGTGAAATTTAGTTGCGCGGCGGAAAGCTGCTTTATCCGGCGTCTTCGCCCAGTTCCACGTTCCAATAGGCAAGGTCAATGAAGTGTTTCCAGCTCTCATGCCGTTGCAGGCTGAAACTGATCTGCACAAACGGACGCCACTTCGGGCGCTTGGGTTTGCGGACGAGGTGCATTCCGGCTTCCTGCGGCGTGCGGTTGGCCTTGCGTGTGTTGCACTCGATGCAGGAGCAGACGATGTTTTCCCACGTCGTCGGGCCGCCGCGGTCGCGCGGGATTACGTGGTCGAGGTTCAAATCCTTGCGGTCAAATTCGCCGCCGCAATACTGGCAGAGATTTTTGTCGCGCTCAAAAATGTTGTGGCGCGTGAATTTCACTTCCTTCTTCGGCAGCCGGTCATAGATGAGCAGCAGGATGATCCGAGGCACGCGGATGCGGAAGGAAATGGCGTGGACGGATTCCTCGTGCGGTGCGCCTTCAGAAAGATCGCGCCACTGGCCGAAATCAAAGGTGCGGAACGAGCCGTCCTCGGCGTTGACGACCTGCGCCTGGCCTTGGAACAAAAGCGTGAGCGCGCGGCGTGCGGTGCAGACGTTGACCGCCTGCCACAACCGGTTCAACACTAGCACATGCTGGTTGAGCGAAGTGTTCATGGTCGCTTGACGAAGACGGAGGCTAGCAGAACCGGCGCGGCGGGTCAACTTGCCAAACCACGTCGCGTTCGGGTATTGTGCCAGCATGAAGTATTTCGCCGCCTTCACCATTTTGTTGTTGTTCGCCGTTTTGCCGCGAGCCGGAGCGCAGCAGGAGGCTGACGACCAATACATCGGCATTTACGGCCTGATGCAGCAGGCGGATTCCATGAGCAATTCCGGCAATCTGCGCGACGCGCTTGCCCAGTACGTCGAGGTGCAGGGTGAACTGCAAAAATTTCAAAAGATTTTCCCGGATTGGAACCCGAAGATCGTCAACTTCCGCCTGAATTATCTCGCTGAAAAAATTGCCGATGTGACCGCGCAAATTCCCGCCACGAATGCGCTGCCGCAGATTGTAGCACCGCAAGCTGCGCCGCCGCTGGAAAAAGGTCCTTCAATTTCCGCCGCCGAGTTGGAGGCGCTGCGCGGGCAGCTGCAACAATTGCAGGCGGACAACGCGACGCTGGATGCCAAACTCAAGGAGGCGCTTGCGGCGCAGCCGACGGCGATTGATTCCCGCGAACTCGACAGCGCGCGGGAGCAGATACGGTCGCTGATGAAGGAAAACGATTTGCTGAAGGTGAGTCTGGCGCAGGGCAGGATTGGAACGGTCGCCAATTTGAATACCAATGCACCCGTGCAAACGCAGCAGCCGTCATCGGCTGAAATGGATGAAAAATTGGCCGAGGAAACGGCGCTCGCCGACAAACTGGTTTTGGAGAACCAGTCGTTGCAGGCGCGCGTGAAATCGCTGCTGGCGAATCCGGATTCGCTTGAGGCGTTGCGCGAGGAAAACGAACTGCTCAAAAAGCAGGTGGCTGAATTGAAGTCGGCGATCACGAATTCGCCGGAAATGGCGCAGCTCAAATCCGATCTGGAACAGGCGCGATTGCAGATTGTGACTTTGCAGTCGAATGTGGACGTGGCTTCGCTGGAAAAGGCGGCGTTGGAACAGCGCATCCAGCAATTGCAGTCGCCGGAAAATTCCGCGCCGGTTGCGTCGCCGCCGGATCAAAAGGAAAACGAGGCGCGCATCCGCGAGTTGACGCAGGAGCGCGACGATTTGCTGGCGAAACTCGGCGATGCGAACAAGGAGATTTACGGCTCTAAAAAACAGGACGTGGTGGCGCAGATCAACGCCTTGACCGACGAGATAAACACTTTGCGCGCACGGCTGGCCGTGGATGAGTCGCAAGCCATCCCTTATACGCCCGACGAACTGGCGTTGTTCAAACAATCCGAGCCGAAACTGGCGGATCCCGACGCGGAGAAGAAATCCATCAAGGAATTGCCAAGCGGCTCGGCGGAACTCGTCGCCGAGGCGCAAAATTATTACGCCGCCGGGAAATTCGACAAGGCCGAGGATGATTACCAGAAAATTTTGCAGCACGGTGAAAACAACGGGCTGGTGCTGGCGAACCTGGCGGCGATTGAGATGGAGGAGGGAAAATTCGATGACGCCGAGAAACACATCAAGGCCGCCGTCGCCCAGAGTCCGGACGACGCCTTCAATCTTTCGACGCTCGGCTATCTGAAAATCCGCCAGGAAAAATACGATGAAGCGCTGGATGCGTTGAGCCGCGCGGTGAAACTCGATCCGCAGAACCCGGAGATCCAAAATTTTCTCGGGCTCGCGCTCGGGCACAAGGGTCTGCGCGCGCAGGCGGAGACGGCCTTGCGCAAGGCGCTCCAGCTTGACCCGAACTACGGCCCGGCGCACAACAATCTCGCCGTGATCTACATCAGCCAGGAGCCGCCGCTGGCGGAGCTGGCGCGCTGGCATTATCAAAAGGCGCTCGACGCCGGCCAGCCGCGCAATCCGGATCTGGAAAAAATACTGGCCGACAAAGGCGCGCCGGTGAACCCGCCGTAAACCCAAATGCTCCGGCAATTTTTTCACGAGCTGACAATTTCCACGCGCGGTCGCGGGCTTTATGAATTCACGCGCGAAATTGAAAAGTGGATCGGCGAAAATAAATTCCGCGACGGCCTGCTCACCCTGCACTTGCAGCACACTTCGGCTTCGTTGTTGATCCAGGAAAACGCCGACCCGGACGTGCGCCGCGACTTGGAATCATTTTTCAAGCGGCTCGTGCCGGACGGCGACCCGCTTTTCATCCATACGGCTGAAGGCGACGACGATATGCCCGCGCACATCCGCACCGCGCTCACGGCGGTGAACCTGAACATCCCCATCCACAATGGCCGGCTCGCGCTCGGAACGTGGCAGGGGATTTATCTGTGGGAACACCGCACGCGCGGCCATGCGCGCCGTGTCGCGCTTCATTTCATCGGCGAATAAACTGGCAAAATCCTGCGGCGAATGGCAGGTTGCCAGCGTTTTATGCAAGCCATGAATTTTTTGCGCCACGCCGTTTTGTCGGCGTTCATTTGCAGTTTCACTTTCATCGTTCGCGGCGAAACGGCCACGAACGATTTCGGTTTCACCGGCCCGGAATTTTTTCCGATTGATGACGGAATCGGCTCGTTGCACGCGGCGGATCTGGACGGCGACGGCTTGAACGACCTCGTCGTCGTGAACAATCTGCGTTCCAAAATCAATCTGCTTTACAACCAGACCGGAAAAACAAACCAGGCCGCCGTGAAACCGGCGCGCAAGCTGGATCTCAACGAGCTTCCGCCTGATTCGCGTTTTCGCATTGATTCCATTCCCGTGGACGAGCACATCGCGGCGATGGTCGTGGCTGATTTGAACGGCGACGGCAAACCCGACATCGCTTTTTACGGCGACGGCAAAGACCTTGAAATCATTTACAACCAGGGCACGAACGGCTGGAGCGAGCCCAAACGCTGGCATATCGAGGACGGCCAGATGGGTCCGAACGCGCTGGCCGACGGCGATTTGAACGGTGACGGGCGCGACGACCTTGTTTTGCTCGGCGACAGCGGAGCGGTTTATTTTCTGTCGCAAAATGCCGACCATGCTTTTGGCGAGCCGCAGAAAATCTCCTATTCCGGCACGCCGAAAGCCGTGCAGATCGTGGACGTGGACGGCGACGGAAAAAATGATTTGCTGCTGGTGGATTTTGACAGCCCGACGCCGATCCGCTTCCGGCTGCAAAATTCCGGAGGCCAGCTCGGCCCGGAAATTTATTTCAAGATGCCCCCCATCCGTTCATTTTACGTTGATAATCTGGAGAACACCGCGAAAAATTACGTCGTGACCATCGCGCAAAGTTCCGGGCGCGCGCAGATTTCACAATTCACGAAAAAGCCCGGTGAAATCTTGTCCGGAACGTTCCGCAAGGGACAATTCCAGATTCTGCCATTGAACAAGACCGACGCGGCGCAGCGCGGCTTGCTTTGGGCGGACGTGAACGGCGATGGCCGCCCGGATTTGCTCGTGGCCGAACCGGAGAGCGGGCAGCTTTCGGTCTATCTGCAGAATGCGGACGGTTCGCTCGCGCCGCCAAAAACTTTCCCGACGCTCGCGGGCGTGACGCAAATCGCGGTCTCGGACTGGAACAATGACGGCGTGCCGGAAATTTTTCTGTTGAGCCGAGATGAAAACGCCATCGGCATGACGCAGTTCGACAAAAACGGACGATTGCCGTTTCCAACCTTGATTCCGCTCGACGGCAAGCCGCTCGTGATGGCGGTCGGTGCCTTGAAACCCGGCGCGAAGCCGGTGCTGGCGGTGATTCTGGACAAGGACGGCCAGCGTTCGCTCGTGACGCGCACGGCGGATGGCAAAACGAAATCGCAAAGATTGAGCGACAGCTTCAAATCAAACCCGACCACGCTGGCGATTCAGGACGTGAATCAGGACGGTCTGGCGGATCTGGTCGCATTGATTCCGTATGAAAAAATCAAGGTGCTGCTGCAAAAGCCCGGCGGCGATTTTGACGAGGAGGATGTTGATCCGCCGGGCGGCGCGATTGACCAGCCGTGGCTGGCCTCGGCGGACGTGGACGGCGACGGCAAACCGGAATTGCTGCTGCCGCAGAAAAATTTTGTGCGGGCGGTCGTGCTGGAACGCGAGGCGAAGATACAAGGCTCGACGAACCAGCCGGAATGGACTTTTCGCGTGAAGGACCAGATCAACGGTGCGGAAAGCGATTCGCGCATCACCGGCGCGACGGCCGTCCGCAACGGAAAAAATTCCGTGCCTTCAATTTTCCTGCTCGACGCGGAGCACAAGCAGTTGACGTTGTGCGAGCGCGACACGAACGGCGTGTGGCAGATTGTCCGCAACGTGGATTTGCCGGTCACAGATTTTGACGCGATGGAATCCGTCGCGCTGGGCGGCACAAATGTCCAGAGTGTGGCGTTTCTCGGCGAAAATTCCGTCGCGTGGCTGCCGTTGGCGGGCGATGTGTGGGATTTTACCGCGCTTGACGGTTACGAAACGCCGATCAAAGATGGCTATCTGAACGACGTGGTTGCCGGCGATCTGGACAACAGCGGTCGCAAGCAACTGGTTTTCATGGAGACGGCGAAAAATTATCTGGACCTCGTCCGGTTCGATTCAAACCACAAGCTTGTGCCGGGCGACCGCTGGCAGGTTTTCGAGCAGCACACGTTTCGCGGTCGTGACAACGCGGTGCCCGAACCGCGCGAGGCGCTCGTGGCCGATGTGACCGGCGACAAGAAAAACGACCTGCTCGTGCTGGTGCATGACCGGATTCTGCTTTATCCGCAGGAATGAGCCGCGTTGAATCGCTTTGTTTTCGATTCAACGATTCATGAAAACAATTTTTAGTTCAACTGCGGCGGACGCGGGGCGAAGGCTTTGAAGGAGATGCCGTCTGCCGTCGTGCTGCCCGCGAAGACGGAAAAGTAAAAATATTTCGAAACCATGTCGTAATCCGGCAGCAGCGAAAAATCCACCCAGTCGCGCAAATTTTTCGGAAATACCGACGGCAGATTCTGGCCGCCAGCTTCATCGGCCGCGGCTTTGAGCGCGGTGAACGTGGTGCGCATCACGTCGTGCTGGTTTTCATAGCCGAACAATCCGCCGCCCGCGCCTCCGACGTGCTGTGTGGCGTCCGCGAGCCCGGCGGTTTCGCGCAGCGGCTCGGCGGGATTTTCCCCACTGCGCAGATAATTTTCAAGAATCGAGGAATCCTTGGCGATGGCGACATAGCCGTCGCTTGCCGCGAAATAAAGAGATCTGGCCGGCACGGACGCGCTGCGGTTGGGCAGGGGAACCGTGTAAATTTTTTTGCCGAGAAAATCGCGCGGTTCAGGTGCGGTCTGCTGGCCATACATGAGCGCGGCCACATTTTTGATTGCGACGGCGGCCTGATCGGGATTCGACGCGGCGAAAAGGAAAAGTGACGGCGCATTGTTCAAATCAGCCAGCGCCGTTCCCGACGGCGATTTTTGGTAGCCGATGAAATCGTCGCCCAGGTTGCCGATGAGATTTTTGCGGATGTCGAAATCCGGGTCTTTTTGCTGCGCGCTGGCGTTGGCCATGTCGATGGCGACGTTCAGGCTGCTCAAGGCTGCGGGCGAGATGTCCGCGAGCATCGTCTGCAGCGTCGCCCAGCCCTTCTGGCCGTCCACGCGCCAGCGCCAGAATTTTACCACGTCAGCGGGCACGAACACCGGCGCGCTCGCGTCCCGGCTGTCGGCGGCAAAAATGTTGAAGATGCCCGCGCGGCTTGATTCGGGTGCGGCCAGGAACAGATTTATCTGCGCGCCGTCATGCGATTCGCGATAACTGAAACTGGCACTCTTCAATCCCATCAGGCCGGATGCGTTCAGGATTTTGTCCCACGGGATTTGCGGCATCGGACTGGGCGCATCGGGATTCGGTTGCGGCGGCGGGATTTGCGCGAGCACGGTGAAAAAAGTTTTTGCGTTGAACCAGCCATAATACAGCGGCGAATCGCGGAATTGCGAAAGTTTGTCGGCGGCGAAAGACGCGTTGTCAGCCAGCGACGGCATCGTGCCTCCGGTCAGGTGCGTGGCCACAGGCACGATGGCCTCGATGGAATTGCCGGCAATCAGCAGCGATTCAAACTGGCCGAACACGATTTCTCCGGGCTTGACCGGTTCGGTTTCCTTGCCGAGTTCCGAGACGGGCTGGCGCTTTGGAAAAATCCCGGCCAGCGACGGGGGGACATCGTTGCTTGCCAGCGTCACGATGGAAAACTTTATGCCGCAAATCGTTTCCGTGCGGATCGGTTTGCCCGCGTCGGCCCATTTTTTTTGCAGCGCGTCGAGGTTGGTTTTCAACAGGCCGCTTTTGTCCTTCGCGTCGAGCAGCAAAAGGATTCCCGGCGTTTTGTCCCCTCCATTTCCGTCCCAGCCATTTTGCGTGACGGCAAACGTGAACTGGCCCTGCGGCAGGTCGGCGAAGTCGGCGAGCCTCACGCCGAGGTCGTGTTCCAGCGGCGCGACGAACGACTCGTTCCACTTCCCCATGAACTTGTCGTGAAATGGCTTCATCGCCGGGTCGTTCCACAACAGCCCCTGCGGCGACTGGCTCATGGCGGCGCGCAGCGCGGCGCAATCCGGCGCAGTCAGGAGAAACAACGTGTCCGACGGCAGGAGATTTTCGGCGGATGGAATCGCGGCCTGCGTCGTTGGTTTCTCGACTGTGCTGCAGGACGGGCAAAGCAAAATAGTGGCGACCGCAGCTGCAAAAAACAGCCGGAATGAATTTGTTTTCATCTTCAGTTAAAGTTCAACCGCACTGAAAGGTTGCGCACGAAATTATTTCTATTTCTCGTCCACTTGGTGCTTCGTGCGGCTGGGCGGTTCGAGGTAACGATACGGATTGTTCGGATTATCGGCAGCGTAGGCGAAGGCGTCGCGGTGGTCGAGAAAACTTTTCACCAGTTCGACTGGAATCGCGAAGCCGAGTCCTTCGCCGAAAGTGATTTTCATGTTCGTCACGCCCACGACTTCGCCGGCGAGGTTGAAGAGCGGGCCGCCGCTGTTGCCGGGATTGATCTGCGTGCTGGTCTGCAGATAAAGTTCGCCCTCAAGCTCGCGCGTCTTGGTGCTCAAGATGCCCTGCGTCACCGTGCGTTCGAGGCCGAGCGGGCTGCCGATGGCGAAGACGGAATCGCCCACGCTCAAATTGTCCGAACTGCCGAGCGTGATGTATTTGAACTTCGGCGCGTTCTTGTCCTCGATGTGCAGCAGCGCGAGGTCGTGAAATTTGTTGATGGCGATGATTTTGACCTGCTTGTAGGTCTCGCGGTCAAGCTGGCCGTCAAGCTGGCGGTAGACTTCCACGGAAATTTCCGTTTCGCCCTCGATGACGTGGAAGTTCGTGATGAGATAACCGTCCGCGTTGATGAAAAATCCCGAGCCGAGGCCTTCCGGCGTGCGGACTTGCACGACAGCCTCACCGATCTGCTTGACGAGCGAACTCACATCGCGCGCGGGCGATGCGAGCGCGTTGGCGGTGTAAAATTGCGGCGTGACGTTCAGCAACGGGCTGACGGCGGAAGTTGCCGGCAGAACTTCATTTGCCTTGGAAATTTTTGTGACCGCATCACGCGGTACGACGAGAACGGTGTAGCCGACATCCACGACGACGGAATCGGATTTTTCGGCGAGAATTTTTCCGGTGACGGCGGCTTGGTCCTTGAGCTGGATCGTGTCGGCGCACGCGACGAACGCGACGCAGAAAATCAGGGCCGACAATGCAAAATGTTTCTTCAACATCATTGCCAGACGATAATATAAGTCGGATACTTTTACAAGGCTGCACAAGATAAGTCAGACGGCAAAACTGAATGTCCGAAGTGCGTCAGGGTCTGTTTTGTCTGAAGCGCCGGGAGCAGGCTAAAACGCCCAAGCCAAGCAGAAAACAGTCGGCAGTCGTTGGCTCCGGAACGGCCACAACGTAATTCTGTCCGTCAGGGCTTACCAAACCCACGAGATTTGCCTCAACATTGAGGTTGGGGAGGTTTGCCAACATGGCGGCGGCTTCGGTTGTGACCGCATCGTTGCCGCTCACAGTGAGAGTGTATCCCACATGCGAAGCTATGTCCTCCCATATGGCCACCTGCAGCGCTGCGGCGTCCTGATTGGTCACCGAGGCGTCAGGATAGTATGCCGCCCATAGTTTCTCAACATCGGCTGCTGTCGCGGAACCCATGGGGCCAGCGGGAGTCAGCGGGGCAAGTGAAAGATTGGTGTAGTTGTAGTCGGTGAACGTCTGGCCGTCCGAAATATTACGAGATACATCAATGCAGAAGGATGGGGTCGCGACCTCATCAATTGTTTGATTGTATATTCCAGCATACACTCCTCCCGGACCAAAGTTGATGGGGCTGCCAACCTGCAGGGTTACAATTTCGTAGGGATTTACACCGTCAAATGTGAGTGTCACTTGGGCATCCGCATTCATCGCCCCGGCCAAAGCGGCCGCCATGACTGCCAGTTGTAATTTTTTTATTTTCATGTTCATCTGCCGTTTCTGGTTGTTGTTGTGAATTTTGAGACGGGACAAAAGGTTGGATGGTTCTGGCCGTCTGCTCATCCGTGCATGGGAACTTGCTGTTTCGGGTTATTCAGATTGGCAATTTGTAGATTGTTTTGAATGGTGAAAGTCAGGCTCGTTTGCTTTGACTAAAGCGCCGGGTAAAGACCAAAACGCCCAGTCCAAGCAAAAGGCAACTGGCACTTGCAGGTTCGGGAGTCGCCGAAATGCTCCCAGAGTATGAAGTCATATACGGGCCAGAACTTGATGTAAGATCGCTTAGCGTCATGCCCGGGGAAAATTGGAAGGTCAAATCCATCGAATCGGGACTCTCTGCAACCAAGGCCAGCAAATCTGCATTGGTTCCAGCATAGGCCAAGTCAATGACATTAACCGTCAGCGACGCATTTATGCCTCCCGCGAAATTATACGTCTCCACTTGCTCCCAATTAACAGTGCCCGTCAACAAATTACCCGCGTTATCATTGATTACCAATCTGCCCAACGGCCCGGTGACATTGGCGGTTTCATTAGTATCGAGACCCATGATGGTAGTCGTGATTGGGCCATAACTAAATGGGCTGTTGGTGACAGCACCCAACAAATTTAACGCGGAATCAGTTCCGCCAAACTCGCTGGTGATTGACCACTGACTGCCAATGTAATAGTACACTGCTATTGGAGGAAATGGCGGATTTGGGACAAGATAAGGTGTCGTTGCGGAGTTGAATTGGAATGATGAATTTGTGCCATTGAACTGGATCGTGGCTCCTCCAGGAGATCCTCCGGGAGAACTGGAAAAATTCAGGCTCAATTGAGCATGGCTTGTGAAAGCAAAAAAGGTCAATCCAGCAATTGCCACAATAAATGATTTGATGGCTTTCATCACCTTATTTGGTTTGGATTTACTGCAAAGGTCGAAGCCGTTTGCTTTTTTGCTGTGACTCCGCCCGAATCCTTGATGGCAAGCCAGATTTCTCCGGCAAAAATTAAAAAGAGCGCCAATCCGTAAACCACATACCAAAACACGCGCAAAACGGATTCAAAAAACCTGTCTATCTTCGCTAGAATATCCATAAGTGGTGTTGGTTTTGGTTGTTGTTAATTTTGAGTCCATTATAAAGTTAAGAAAATTTTGATACGGGACAAAAGGCCGGATGGTTCTGGCCGCCCGCCCGACCCGCGCATGGATACTTGTTGGCTTCGGTTGGGCACTGCTTTTTCGCCGATCGGCTCCCCTAGATTGGTCATTACCTGCACGCAGCGATCGTCCCATAATTCAATCATTCGCCTGTCTTTTACATTGGTGACTTCCAAATCCGGCAGTCCATAACTGGCAAGCCATTCTTTAATCATGATAACCTGTCTGGGCGAGGAGGCTCGGGCGGTGAATATTTTCACGGTTTTTCCATCGGCAATCCATTTCCTCAAGCGGTCCAACATCGGCTTGATGGGTCTGCCGATTTCGTCCAAACCGCCATCGTTTCCGAGGTCATGCGCCAGTGTTCCGTCAAGATCAACGCCAATCCAATGGGAACCGCCGTAACGCACTTGTGTCTTGTCCGTGTATTTTTGGCCGCATCTTCTGCACGCACTGACAAACCGTCCATCATCAGCCCAGAAAGGCTTCAACTCCTCGCCACAACAAGCCATCTGCAATTCAGATGATAAACTGATTTCAATCTCGTTTTGACCGAACTTCGGTATCCGTCGCGCACCGCGATGTAACGATGACGTCTCAACTAATCCTTGTGTGTAGTTCGTGTCCATGAGTTTAAAACAAACCTTCTTTAGCCAGGTGCGCGCTTCATTTTCTGAAACATTGCGCTATTTTTTCATGACTCCTTTTTCGGTGATAGTCGCAACATTTACAATCATTACATATTTACAATCCGTTGTAAGTTACTCACCTGCAGATTGATATATTCACAATTTTGAAGAGTTATTCACAAAAAGAGGAGGGAATAATAGAGCCGACAGATTTATTAACAATGTGTGAAAAATTAGTAACAACTCATACAAACTATTGACAAAATCGCATTTAACATCTTTAGTGGACTTGCTCAAAAATTGTTTTTGAAATTTTTGTTCGATGCAAAAATTTGAGGGGTTCGTGCGGTTTTTGGACGCAAACGTTTATGCCGGCAATCAGCGCCATCCAGACGAATCAATTGCCCCGTAATCAAGGCAACGGGGAGTTGGGGCAATTATTGTGTGGCACGTTGGGAAGGCTGGCCTGCAAGTGTTCGGCTAAAAACGACATGGATTTCTTGATCAAGAAGGACAAAATTGTTTGCGCTTCCTGCGGTCGTGAAGTCTTGTGTCTTCCGCCCTTGCTCGGAGTTTACGTTGCCACCTGCAATTGCTGCGCTTCCGCCTCGGTCAAATCCACTTTTATTTTGGACTCGCGGGGCATTTATACCTGCACATGGTGCGGCCGGGCGAGGTAGGACGCCTGAATTTTCAAGATCCATTTCCTTCCTGTGATGCTGAAAATAGCAGTTGCCACTCCGCATTTTTATGCTATTTTCAGCGTCCCTTTCGCCAAACCGGCAAAGGGAAAACGGCTTTAAAAATTTCGCGTCCGTGTGGATGCGAATGGCCACAATAACATCAAAATCAATCCCGTGTTCCGCGGGATGGTTCGCTCCGGCGGACTTTTAACCAAAGGAAATATGTTAAGCATCGGCGTAAAAGAATTGTTGGAATCAGGCGTCCATTTCGGACACCAGACGAAGCGTTGGAATCCCAAGATGAAGCCTTTCATCTTCGACGCGCGCAACGGCATCCACATCATCAACCTCTCGAAAACCGTCGAGCAGCTTGAAGCTGCCTGCAATTTTCTTTCCACCACGGTCCGCAAGGGTGGAAAAATCGTTTTCGTCGGCACAAAGAAGCAGGCGCAACAGTGCGTCAAGGACACCGCGAAGGAATGCGGCCAGTTTTTTGT